>Ga0316222_1001266_pt1 | contig 31806 bp, 23 predicted proteins | sample TBH18011metaG_FD_206008 | JGI IMG/M metagenome (GOLD analysis project Ga0316222, IMG submission 206008) | Freshwater microbial communities from Trout Bog Lake, Wisconsin, USA - TBH18011 | ecosystem: Environmental > Aquatic > Freshwater > Lake > Hypolimnion/Profundal zone | place: USA: Wisconsin... | reverse complement strand
TTTCGATCGGGCGCAGATCGCCCTGGCTCATCACCCGGCGCATGTGGTCCTCGGGCGAGGCCTGGACCCAGACGGTGAAGCAGGAGCGCAGCAGCAGGTCGTAGGTCTGCGGCTCGGACACCAGCGAGCCGCCGGATTCCAGCACCCCGCCGGCATTGCTGGCGATGGTGGTTTCCAGGGCGCTGTATTCCAGCCGGCGATAGCCCTTCTGGCCCATGGACAGCAGGATCTCGGTCATATCCATGCCGGCGATCTGCTCGATCACCGAGGTGACCCGCACGAAGGGCACGCCATAGCGTTCCGCCAGACGTTGGCCGAGGGTGGTCTTGCCGGCGCCGCGCAGGCCGACCAGGGCGACCCGGCGCGACAGTTTGAGGCCGCGCTTGAAGCTTTGGCGCAGCAGCACATAGGCTTCCGATTGCTGGTCGTGACTGAGGGTTTCGAGGAATTTGCGGGCCAGGGCCAGATCGGGGTGATGCTCGTCGGTCTCGGCCTCGATCAATTCGGCGATGGGCAGGTCCATGGCCTGGGCCAGCAGCCACAGGATGTTGAAGCTGACATTGGCCTGGCCGCTTTCCAACTGGGCGAGATAACGCTCGGAGATGCCGGCATGCTGGGACAGGTCCTTGCGCGACATGCCGCGCCGCGCCCGGAACCGCTTGACCCGGTCGCCCAGCCGTTTGGCCATGGCGGTGAATTCAGCCTGCGCTCCCATGATCTCTCCGTCCGGGTCAGGGCACGATAAACTGCCAGCCGAACCAGCGCCAGCGGCCCTCCAGGGTGGCGACGGTACAGTTGAGGCGCTCGCGGCCCGGCGGAATCGGCTTGGGCAGGCGAATCTCGACCCGCGGCCCCAGCCGTTCCACCCGCAACTGGCCCAGATGCGACGAGAAGCAGGCCAACCCGTCGATGCCGGGAACCTCCTCGGCCAGGGTGAAGCCGAAGGCCGGGGGATTGACCGTGATCGCCGGATCGGCCGGGGTGATGTCCTCGGCCGGCAGCGGCAGCGAGCGGATCGCCAACTGGAACCGCTCCGGCTCGCCATAGGCCGAACTGGCGGAAAAGCGCGGTAGGTAATAGGGATCGGCCTTGGCCCAGACCGCGCCGGAATGCTGGCCGAAGGCGGCGACCATGCCGGCCTCGCGCACCACCTGGATGGCCTCGGCGCTGGCCTCGCCCCAGGGCCAGACCAACAGGGTCGGGGCATGGCCCAGCTCCTGCTCGAACCGGGCGCGGGCGCGGGCCAGATCGGCCGCCACCGCTTCGGGACCGGCCTTGGCCATGTGCAGGCGGGCGGCGCCCTGGCTGGCGATGCCGGCCCCGGCGGCGACCAGTTCGCGGATCTGGTTCCAGCTCATCACATCGGGGCCGCCGCGATCGATGTCGTCGGTGGCGATGGCCAGGGTGAACGGCAGCCCCGCCGCCTGCAACACCGGCCAGGCGCGGGAATAGACCGAGGCGGCGGCATCGTCCATGGTGATGGCCACCGCCTTGTCCGGCAGCGGCCGGCCGCTCCGCATGGCCGCCATGATCTCGGACAGCGGCAGCACCGCATGGCCGCCGCTCTTGAACTCGGCCATCTGGGTGGCCAATTGCTCGCTGGTGGTGTTCAGCGCCGCGACCCGGTCGTCGTCGAAGCGGTGGTAGAGCAGAATGACGGCGGATTCGGCCGCCACGGCGGGCGCCGCCAGCGCCGCCAGCAGCCAGATCAGTGCAGCCGAAGCAACACACCGTTTCCCCATCTCCGTCTGGTCCCCGTTAACCATGCGGCTTACAGTCCGCAATGTTTGCCGCATCCAGACGGTCACGTACAGGCAAATGCGAGGAGAAGCAACCCATGAGCACCCAGTTGGACCAGACGGGACAGGATCTTTTGTTCGGACAGGCCCGCACCTATTCCACCTTCCAGGATCGGCCGGTCCCCGACGATCTGCTGCGCCAGGCCTGGGATCTGGCCCGCATGGGCCCCACCAGCGTCAATTGCCAGCCGGCCCGCATCCTGTTCCTGCGCTCGGCCGCGGCCAAGGCCCGGCTGAAGCCGGCCCTGGCGCCCGGCAATGTGGACAAGACCATGGCGGCGCCGGTCACCGCCATCATCAGCCACGACATGGCGTTCTACGACAAGCTCCCCGAGCTGTTCCCCCATGCCGATGCCCGGTCGTGGTTCCTCGGCAACGACGCCATGATCCAGGGCACCGCCAACCGCAATGGCACCCTGCAGGGCGGCTATCTGATCCTGGCGCTACGGGCCCTCGGCCTCGATTGCGGCCCCATGAGTGGCTTCGACAACGCCAAGGTGGATGCCGAATTCTTCGCCGGCACCACGGTGAAGTCCAATTTCCTGCTCAATATCGGTTATGGCGATGCCGCCGGCCTGTATCCGCGCGGCCCCCGGCTGGACTTCGAGGCGGCCTGCCGGGTGTTGTGACGCTGCCGCTCAGGCCGCGGCGGAAACGCCCCGAAGGGTGGAAAGAATGTCGTGCCGATGCGGGACGCATCGAGTCCACCCCGGATACCTCCGCCGTGCGGCGTCGACGCTGGCCGCCCCTTCGGTCCCCCGAAGGGGCGGTTTATTCGGCCAACCCGGCTGAGAGGAATCGAAGAGTCTGTGCCGCCACATTCGTCAGGGATGGGCAAACCTCCCGATCCAGCAAGACCTTGGGCATCGTGTAGAAGCGCCACAGCCGCAGCCCTTCCTCCGGGTCGTATTGCCGCAGGGTGCGGAGAAAATTGCGGATGGCGATGTCCGGACGCGAAGGTTTGCCATCGCCGAACCACACCTCGGACGACACCCCGCCATGGAGGTCCCGGAGCACCCCGAGCCGTACCAGCAGCTTCAGTGCCTCGGGCGGCGGCTTCCGGCTTTCCGCCACGATCAGCTGGAATAAGCGGTTGCCGCCGTGGCGAAGGTCGGACCACAGGCCGGGATCGTCATCGTCGATGTCCTCACCCACCAGATAGTCGTCGATGGCTGCATCCATATGACGGCCGCTGCCGATCACGCCCTTGAGCACGGACAATAATGCGGTCTCGAACCGGAACTGACTTACGGGCATGATCCTACCGTTCCAGCGTCCTGAACCGAGGGCCAGCACGCCAATGATACCGGGAGCCAGCCCTCGATTCACCGCCCATCCCCGGCAGGTCCACAAACGGCAGCGGCATCTGAAATATGCACTCCGGCCCCCAGCATACCAAAGTCGTGTCCATTCTCCATGCTTAATGCTTTAGGATGGGTAAGCCCCCTGCCGGCGCCCCGTCATGGGGCATGGAATCCGCCAGCCATCACCGAAAGCGGTAGAGACCCTACCCAGGAAGAAGAAGGTCCATATCTTTTGCTTGATTGACCATCCCCCCTATCGGTAAACATGCCGCGTGAACACCTGATGCGGCGGCTGCCCTGCCCAGGCAGGTGTAAATTATCTCAAATTTCATCTACTCTCGCAGGAACAACCTGGGAGAGGGCATGGCCAGATTCATCCGTCTGTACGAATCGGAACCAGAAAATCCGTGGAATTGCAGCGGTTGTTCAGCCGGTAAGTCTCTCAAAATGAATTGAAAGATCGCAAAGATTGATCGAGATGGATGCCCGCCGCCCACCTTGTGAGTCAGCATCCATTCCCATGGGGGATAATCTGCCCTGCCGGCGTCATCACCCGGACAACAGCTCTTTCCGCTTCCAGCGACGGCACCCTTGACACCCCCTCCAACGCGGCTTGTCCGACGATTGATCATCGGCGTGATGACGGTCAACCTGCTCGTCGCCGGTCTGGTGGCCGAGGTGATCCAACGCAACCGGGTCCGCGACAGCGAGCAGGCGGCAGTGACGCTCCGCAATTTATCGCGAATTCTGGAGCAGAACATCGCCGGCTTCTTCGGCAAGGTCGATCTGACCCTGCTGTCGGTCCGGAACGAAGTCGTCGGCGAGATCGCCGGCGGCGGTATTGATCGCCGGCGGCTTGAAACCATTCTCGCCGACAACGACACCCAACTGCCGGAAGTCCTCGGCCTGCGGGTCACCGATGCCGAGGGAGTGACCCGGTACGGAGTGACCCGGTACGCCGTCAGCGAAGTGACGGCAACGAAGGTCAATATCGCCGACCGCCCGTATTTCATGACGATGCGCGACAATCCGCAGGCGGGATTGGTCATTTCCAAGCCGGTGTTTGGGCGAGTTTCAGGCAAGTGGATGATTGTCCTCGGACGCAGGATCAGCAATCCCGACGACTCGTTCGCCGGCGATGTTCACGCCGCCATCGCCATCGACCAATTCGTCAACGCCTTTGCCGCCATCGATGTCGGCCCCAAGGGACTGATCGCCTTGCGAGACGGTGACGGAGCCCTGTTCGCCCGTTACCCGGAACCACCGGAAGGCTTCGGCCGCGCCATCGGCGACACCACCCTCTCCCAATCCTTCCGGGAACTGGTGCGGACCGGCGAAAGCACCGGTCCCTACGACACTGTGTCGGGCGTCGATGGCATCGAGCGTCTCTTTCTCAGCCGGAAGATCCCTGGATATCCGCTCTATATCACCGTCGGCCTTGCCGCCGAGGACTATCTGGCCGACTGGCGGCAAGATAGTCTCCGTCTGGCCGCCATGGCCGCACTCGTCATGCTGTCGATCAGCCTGTCGGCCTGGCTGGCCGGCCGGTTCTGGCGGCGCCAGATCGTGCAGGACCTGGAAGCCGTCCACAGGGATGCCCTTTATACCGCCGCGCTGCTGCAATCGCGCCAGGAGGCTGAGCAGGCCCGGCACGAGGCCGAGCAGGCTCGCCAGCGCAGTGAGCTGATTCTGGCCTCGGCCGGCGAAGGCGTCTGCGGCGTCGATCTGGACGGGCGTATTACCTTCCTGAACCAGACCGGCCGGCAAATCCTCGGCCTGGGAGACGAAGAAGGAATGGGCGCCAATCTTCATGCCCTGGTCCACCATCATCATGCCGATGGCCGCGCGCATCAGGCCGAGGAATGCCCGCTGTACCAGACGTTGCGCGATGGTGAGGCCCGCCATGTGGAATCGGATGTCTATTGGCGCAAGGACGGGACCTCGGCACCGGTGGAATTCACCTCGGCGCCGATCCGTCAGGATGGAGTCCTGACCGGGGCGGTCAACGTCTTCCGCGACATCGGCCGCCGACAGCGGGCCGAGGAGCGGGTGGCCCGCAATCTGGCCGCCGCCGCGACCATGGAGGGGGTCCTGCGCCAATCGCTGCACAATGCCCCCCTGGAAACCATCCTCCATAACGCCCTGAAGGAACTGCTGGCATTACCCTGGCTGCACCTGGAGGATCGGGGCTGCGTTTTTCTGGTGGACAACGCGCGCGGCAACCTGCGCATGACCGCCCAGCGCAATCTTTCGCCCCAAATTCTCGGCACTTGCGCCACCGTGGACTTCGACCATTGCCTGTGCGGCCAGGTTGCCGCCAGCGGAAAACCGATCTTTACCGACTGTGTCGATCATCGCCATCAAACGTCTTATCCCGACATGCCTGAGCACGGCCATTACTGCATCCCGATCATGTTGGGGGGCGGGATGCTCGGTGTCCTCAACACCTATGTCGAGCATGGCCATCGCTTCGACGAGGAAGAGGAGCGCTTCCTGCAGATGTTTGCCGATACCTTGGCGGGAATCATCGAGCGCAAGATCGTCGAGGAACACCTGCGAAACAGCGACGAGGTCTCCCACACCCTGATGAACGCCACCCTCGATGCCGCCTTCCTGATGAATTGCGACGGGATCATCCTGGCCGCCAATGAAGCGCTGGCGACGCGGTTCGGCCTTGATGTGGAGGATTTACTCGGCACCTCGTACTTCGATCGGCTGCCGCCGGACCTTGCCACGGAGCAACGCGGCCAATTCGACACGGTCGTTCATGAGGGCAAGCCCCTGCACAGCCATGATGAGCGTGACGACCGCGTATTCGACAACCGGATCTATCCCGTCTGCGACGCCCTTGGCCTTGTCACACAGGTCGCCGTGTTCTCCCGCGATGTGACCGAGCGGCGGCAAGCCCAATTGACCATCGAGAAAGCGCTGGCCGACCTTGCCCGTTCCAACGAGGAGTTGCAGCAATTCGCCTATGTCGCGTCGCACGACCTGCGCGAGCCATTGCGCATGATCAGTTCCTACCTTTCCCTGCTCCAACGCAGTCTCGGCGATTCCCTGGCCGCCGATTGCCGCGAGTTCATCACCTATGCCGTCGACGGCGCCCGGCGGATGGACGCCCTCATCCGCGACCTGCTGGAGTACTCCCGCATCGGCCATGCTGATCCGGTGATAACGCCGGTCGGCATGGGCGAAGTCGTCGATGTTGTCATCGCCAACCTGGGTGCCGCCATCGACGAATGCCACGCCACCCTTGAACGGCCCGCCGATCTGCCGACGGTCTCGGGCAATTTCAACGAATTGATCCGCTTGTTCCAGAACCTGATCGCCAACGCCCTCAAATACCGCGCCACGGACCGTCTCCCCACGGTGACGCTCTCTTGTCACCAAGAGAATGGGGAATGGGTCTTTGCGGTGAAGGACAACGGTATCGGCATCGAGCCGGAGTATTTCGACCGGATCTTCATGATATTCCAGCGCCTGCATGGCCGTGGAACCTATGAAGGCACCGGCATCGGCCTCGCCGTTTGTAAGAAAATCGTCGACCGTCACGGCGGACGCATCTGGGTCGAGTCCGAACCGGGGCTGGGGTCCTGCTTCCACGTTTCCCTACCCGGAACGGGTGAGACAATCCCAGCACCCTGACCGCCGCGTCCGCCGGAGGGTCGGGGCGGTATTACCCCAATCCCCGGGACATGATCGAAGAATCCGGGAGGGTGAAGAAGAATGTCGAACCCTCGCCAGGAACCGCGTCCACCCAGATACGGCCGCCGTGATGCTCGACGATCTGCTTGCAGATGGCCAGCCCGACGCCGGTGCCTTCATAGGCCTCCCTCCCGTGCAGACGCTGGAAGATGTCGAAGATGCGATCGAAATGCTCCTTTTCGATGCCGATGCCGTTATCGCTGACCGAGAATAGCCATGCCTCGCCCTGGCGGGCCGCCGCCACATGGATGGCCGGGTTCGCCTCCGGCCGGTGGTACTTGACGGCGTTGCCGATCAGGTTCTGCAACAGTCTTTCGATCTGCGCCGCATCGCCGTCGACCATGGGCAGGGGATCGACGGTGATGACGGCGCCACTGTCGCGGATGGCGACATCCAGGCTGGCCAGGGCTGCCGCCAGGGCCGCCGTCATATCCACCGACGAGAATGGTTCGGTTTGGCTGGTTACCTTGGAATAAGTCAGCAAATCATCGATCAGGGCCTTCATCCGCTTCGCCCCGTTGACCGCGTAGCCGATGAATTGCTCGGCATCCGCGTCCAATCGTCCGCCATAATTCCTTTTCAGCAGTTGCAGATAGCTGACGACCATGCGCAGCGGCTCCTGCAGATCGTGCGATACGGCATGGGCAAAGCTGTTAAGCCTCTGATTGGACCGCAGCAGAGCCTCTTCCTCCCTCAGGCGGTCGCTGACGTCGCGAAAAATCGTGACCGCCCCGGTCACGACGCCGTGCCGATAGATCGGCGTCGCCGTATATTCGACCGGCAGGCTGGTGCCATCCTTTCGCCAGAACACCTCGCCCGTCACTTCGCGGGGCATTCCTTCGACCAGGGTGGCGTAGACCGGACATTCGATCGCCGGAAACGGTGTATCGTCGGCCCGCGTATGGTGGATCACATCGTGCATGCGGCGACCGATCAGGTCGTCGGCGCTCCACCCGATCAAACGGGCGGCGGCCGGATTGACGAATGTGACGTTTCCCTTGTCGTCCATGCCGTAGATGCCTTCTCCCACTGCATTCAGCAGCAGGCGCAGCATATTCTCCTGCTCCTGGTGTTCCGCCCGGCTCATCTCCAAATCGCGCTGTTGGGCGACCATGATTCGGTCGGCGCGGCGCATGACCAGGAAAAGGGCGCCGTACAGGCTCATGAAGACGACAACCATGATCGACGCCACGTTCACCACGGTTGTGTGCAGGTCTGCTGTCTCGGCGGTAACGTCGGTATAGAGTTCGAAGACCCCGACCACCGCGTTGTCGCCCCCCAGCAGCGGGATATAGGTCGTTACCAGATAACGGTCGGTGACCGGTCCACTCCATCCGACGAAACTCGAACGGAAAAACAGCTTACTCACGGTCCGCCCCGCCAGCGCGGCACTCAGGGAGGCGGGCATGCCGCTGGTGCCGCCAATATCGGTGCGATCCGACGAATAGATGATCCGGCCCCGAATATCGTAGATCTTGACCTTCAGGACGGAAGACGCCGCCGTCAGGGTGCGGAACACGATGTCCAGGGCGCGAAGCTCGCCACGTTGCCGCAGCTTTTCGGTTTCGGAAGCGGCCATCGTCTGAATGAGCGGCGTAAATTCCTTGAGAAAGACATTCGAAAATACGGTCGCCAGCCGGGAATTCGCAATCTGCGCATGCTCTACATAGTCATTTGTCTCGTGATCATGGAAAATAACCACAATAACCGTAGTCGCCACAATCATGGCAGCGGCGCTGGTAAGCGAGAAATAGCGGAGAAGATTGAACATCCATGCATCCCAACGTCACCGTTTCCGGATTTTCCGTCAGCTTCTCCTCTTTAATGCGGCGACGAACGTTGATGTTCGTCAAGCCGGGGACGTTACGACGTGCGGGCCGGCAAGATCCGGCAGGATGGCCGATGGTTATTTCGGCTGCGGGGGCAGACGGACAACCACCCATGACTCGTCTTTGTCGTGAAGCGATCCAATCAACGCGCCGGTCTGAACCAAGCCAGCCAGCCGGCTGGCGAACGCCGCCGCCGCCCGATGCATGCGCCGATCATAATCGTATGCCCATGACGCGCGGGGCGCCCGCCTCAGGTAGTCGAAAGGTTCCATCACCAGTCCCTGGTGCTGCCAGATCACGTAGCGGGCGTTCATGGCCAGCGCTTGCGCCGCCCACGGTGTCGCGGTGCCGGCAAGCTCGACATCGATGATCGGATTGCGCCGGAAGTCGAGGAAGTAGGGTGAACCAACCCAGGCGATGATCGGCTCGCCCACGGGCACCTGGGCCTGCAGCTTCGCGATCTGGTCGCGCCGCGCCGCGCCGACCGAGTCGTGGATGTAGTCGAGCAGCAGCGGTTCGGTGGCGTGCGGAAAGGCCCGGATGGTGTGATATTGCCATGCGTAATGCACCCGCTCGATCATGGTCGGCCAGAACAGGGCGGTCCCTATCGCCGACAGGCCCAACGCCAGGATGCCGCCCTTTCGTCCAGGGATCAAATCGCCGGCCAGAATCAGAATGGCGACGGTGCTTCCGATCAGGGTCGGCGTCAGGAAACGCAGGGTGTTATACGGTCCCGACAGCAGCGGGGAAACGACCGGCAGCATTAGAAAGACGCCGGCGCCGACGGCGATACCCGCTGCGGCGAGAGCGATTCCGGGGCCATTGACCGCCTGCGGCTGGCGGCGGACACAAAGAATTGCCGCGCCGATGGCCAGCACCAGCAGAATGGCGGTCGTGATCGTAAAATCCAGGAAACTGCCGCCCATCACCGCCCGCGTCGTTGACAGCAGGTCCAGCCCCGGATTGGCTGCCACCGGCCCGTTGACCAATTGCAGCCCCTCGACCGCGAAATTGGGCAGACCGCCGCGGAGCGCCGCCATGTAGTTGGGGGCATTCGCCAAAATCCAGGGGGCGACGAAGATTCCTCCCCACAGCCCTGCGGATAGGAGCCACCGCAGGCCGTCCCCACCGCGGCGGCGACAGAGCCAACAAAATGGCGATAGCGATCGCATGGGTGGCGGCGAACACCACGAAGATCGGCTTGGCGGCCACCAGAAAGGCGTAGACCGCGCCCGGCACGACTCCTTGCCGCAAACCCGGCCGATCCGGTCCCTGGTTGGCAATGACCAGCGAAAGGGCACAGACGGCGGCGGCAGCCGAATAGATGGCCGTCGTATTGAACGCCATCGGGTGGATCACCACCGCTGCCAGCACCGCGCCCAGGGCGGCTGGACGCACACCGCTCGCCGATACCGAGCGACTTGCCGCCAACGCCATCAGCACCGTAAGGCAAAAAACGCTGTCGATCAGATAGACGTGAAACAGGGAGAGGTGGGTCGCCGGCCATGCCTGGAGGAAAGCCTGGGCGCCCAATGTCTCAGCCCCCATGGCGTTGATCGGGCCGCCGGCGACGGTGCCGGTTTGCAGCAGACGGGCGAGATGGCCGAGATATTTCCTCAAGTCGTCACGTTCGGCGAAATTATCGCTCGGAGCCAGCGTGATGAGCAGAAAAACGAAGACCGCCGCCACGGACAGCCAAGCCACGGCGGCGGCGAGCGGGTGATCCCCAATCCGCCGCAAGGAGTCCCGGACCTGTCCCCGCATTCGCCATGCCGCCCAGGCGGAGACCAGGCACCCGGCGAGTAGCGCGCCATCCAAGACACCGCCTTGCGCCACCCCCGCCAGAACGAGGATGCCGCCGACCGCGCTCCAGGCGGCAATGCCGACCGCCACAGAAAGTGGCGACATCGGGGTGGTGTTGCATCCCGCCACGCGCAGCAACAGGTGACCGTAGCCCGCAATGCCGCACCCGAACACCACAATCGTGATGCATGAGGCAAAGATATCCAAGCTCACCATGCCTTGAAAGCTCCCGATTTGTCTGGCGCCGGATGCTTTGAGGTCGAATCGCGCCGGCGATTCGCCCGAGAAGCTGAATCCGTCCCTCATCACTCTATGAGAGGACGCCCTATCATAGCCGATCACCATGGAACGTATAGCTGGTACAGCCGGATCGGAAGCCCACCCACCGAGGAAAGCAAGCCTAGCCATTTTGTATGTCCCTCGCCGGGCGCAAACCTCCGGTTTGCTTGGCCTCGGCCTCAATGGCCTCTGTCGCGGGATGAGTCGACTTGAAACCATCCCGCTCGAGTCAACTCGTTCCGCGACGTGACGCCGAATGGCTGTTGTGGATTTTGAACCACGGCTGCCGTTCAGGTCGCGGCGGAACCGTCCCGGAGGGTGAAAAACACCGTCGTGCCCACATTCGGCGCCGAGTCCAGCCAGATGGCCCCGCCGAAGCGATGGACGATGCGGCGGCACAGGGTCAGGCCGATGCCGGTTCCGTCCCGTCCCCAGCTGGGGTCCAGGCGCTGGAAGATCTCGAAGATCTTATCGTGGTATTCCGGCTCGATGCCGATGCCGTTATCGGCCACGGCGAACCGCCAGTGATCCGGGCCGATCCGCTGTGCCGTCACCGCCAGCCGCGGCGGGCGGTCCGGGGCGCGATACTTGAGGCCGTTGCCCAGCAGGTTCTGGAACAGGCTGATCAATTGGGATGGCTCGGCCATGACCCGGGGCAGCTCGCCGAGTTCGACCGCCGCGCCGCATTCCTCCAGATCGGTCTTGAGATTGGCCAGCGCCTTGGCCACCGCCTCGCCGGCCGAGGTCGGACCCAACTGCCTCGAATGATCGGTGATGCGGGAATATTCCAGCAGATCGTTGATCAGGCGTGTCATTCGCGTGCCGTTATCGACGATGAAGCCGATGAAATCATCGGCGTCAGCATCGAATTTGGCCTTGTAGCGGCGGTCCAGCAATTGGGCGTAACTGACGATGTTGCGCAGCGGCGTCTGCAAATCGTGCGAGGCGACAGAGGCGAACTGTTCGAGATCCGCATTGGACTGGATCAACAGTTCGGTCTTTTCCGCCAGATTGGCGGTGGCCCGCTTCCAGTCAGAAATGTGCTTGTACAGGATCAGCATCCCCACCAGCACCACTCCGATCATGACCGCGCCGAACAGCAGCAGGTGGATGCTGTTCCGGCGCCAGTCCGCCAGGTAATCGGCCTCCGAGAGCCCGACCAGGACATAATAGGATTGCCCCTTGATCCTGCGGATGGTCGCGGTCCGCCGCGCCCCGTCCAGGGGCGAGACGTAGTCGTATTGGGTGATGGGGGCGCCGGAGGCGATGATGCCGCGCAGCGGATCGCTGGCGGGGATCGGAATGAAGGAATTGCCCGGCCCTTGAATCTCGGGAAAGCGCGCCGCCATCAGGAACCCGGCGTGATGCAGCGCGACGATGCCGCCGGTTCCCAGATTGAGATCGGCCAACTCGTTGGTCAGCCTCTGGATGGAGAGCGGGCCGTAGACCACCCCCCCGAACGATCCGTCGCGATTGGTGATCCGGCGCGCGACCACGATGAGGCGTTGCCGGGCCACGGCACCGAACAGCGGTGGCGTGACCATCAGTCCGCTGTCGGGGGTATCGCGCAGATACGTGAAGTCGTCGCGGTCCGCAATACTGGCGTTGCTGTCGGCGATGTTCTTGATGCCGTAGCGCAGCCTGCCATCCGGTCCGAAGATGCGAAAACCGAGGGTGTCCGGGTGGCGCTCATCCTGGCGGGCGATTGCCGCGATGATTTCCTGATCGTCCCAATGGCCGGTTCGTTGCTGCCGGTACACTTCGTCCCGGATGGACTGAAGACTCAGGTCGATTTTATCGAGGGCGCTCTTGAAGTTGTCGGCCAGGGTCTCCGACAGATTGGCGGTGGCGATCTCGGCGGTGCGATGGGCCTCCGCCTTGCCCTGGATGATGGCCCAGCCGACCAGCACCACGATGACCGCGATGATGAAGGCGCCGCCCCCCAGCAACAGGGCGGGATGGGAACGGGGCGAGGCCGGCGGCCCGACGCCGTTCGGTTGCCCGGAGGGACCATGGGGAGAGCGCATCATATTGCCCCACCTAGCCCGGATTTCTCACACTCTCGCTCGGCTCAGACCGGCCGGCACCGCCCTATTCCAGGCGGCCCAGCGAACGGGCCAGGACCAGATAGAGCTTGCCCACCTCGGACGAGGTGAAGGTGCCGGTCAGCACGTCCATATGGTCGGAATTGCGGGCCTGACTGAGCAGTGCCTCGAACTCGGCCAGATAGCGGGTGACGTATTCGCGGAAATCGCCGTCATCCTCGAACTTGTTCTTGATGGACGCCATCTGGTGCTTGTCGAGATTCTTGAGGATCTTGCGCACGAAGATGCTCTGGTCGCCGGCATGGAAGTCGCGCCACGCCTTCTCGTCGATATTGGCGTTGAAGATCCGGCCGATATCCACCGACAGCGATTGCAGCTTCTCGACGATGAAGGCGGCGTTCTGGAGGAAGTGTTCAACCGAGGCGTGGGCCCGCTTCTCCTCCATCTGCTGGCTGCGGATTTCGGCCAGCTTGGAGGCGTTGACCAACTCGTCCACCTGCCGGGCGAAGCTGCCGGAGAAGGATTCGGCCTGCTGGGACAGACGGTCGCCGGTGATGCCGAGATCGTTGGACTTGGCACGCACCATCTCGAACGCCGCCTCCAGCTTGGCGGAGGTGCGCTCGGTGCTTTCCTGCAGCTCGCTGGCATGGCGGCGCAGCCCGTCGCCGGCGGCGCGGACCTGGGCGGTGATACGCTCGGACGAGGCGGTCAGTTCGCGGATGCCGGTGCGCAGCATGTCGCCGGCGGCGGTGACCTGGGCGGCGGTCTTGTTGGAGGTCTCCTCGAAATCGCGGCTGATGGTCCGCAGCGAATCGCCCGCCGTCTGGGACTGGGCGAAGACCTGCTGGGCGGCCTCGCCCAATTCCACGGCGTTCTGTTGGATGGCGGCGCCGAAGGCCTTGAGCACATCGGTGGAATCGTCGGCCACCCGTGACAGCGCCTGGGCCTGGACCCGCAAGCTCTCGCCCACCGCGCCGACCGAGGCCTCGGCCTGATCGCCGGAGGCCACCACCTGCTCGGTCTGCTTGCGCAGCACCTCGGTGGCGGCGCGCACCCGCGCCCCCAACTGTTCCGCCACATGGGCCAACTGCTCGGAGCGCTTCTCCAGGATCTCGGAGACGCTGCCGGTCTCGACGATGGCACGGGCGGAGGCGGTGCCCACATCGGTGGTGCGCTGGCGCAGGGATTCACCGACCGCTTCCAGTTCGACGCCGACCCGGCTCGACATGGCGATGAGGTCATTGGTGCTCTGGCGCAGGGTATCGGCGATGGTCTTGACCTTGCCCATCACCTGATCGGAGGTGGCGATCAGGTGGCGCGACTGCTGATTGAGCGAGGCTTCCGACAGCTTGGACTGGGTCGACACCACATTGGCGGCATCGGCCAGCTCGTCGGCCTGCTTGCGCAGCGACTGGCGGATAGCCTCGGCCTGGGCGGCGGCGCGCTCGGCCCCCTTGCTGAGATCCTCGATATGGATCCGCAGGGTCTCGGACACTTCGCGGCCCCGCGCCGTCATCTGGTCGGAGGCGGCGGACAGCGAGCGAGACTGGGCCTGGAAGCCCTCGCCCACGTCGCGGATGCGGATCATGGCGCGATCGGAAGCGGCTTCCACGTCGTCGCGGCGCTGGACGAAGACCTCGCCCACCGTCCCCATCTGACCGGCGGCCTCGTCGGCGGCGGTACGCAGATTATCGGTATGGCGGCCCAGCACGTCCTCGATCTCGCGGAAGCGGGCCATGGCCTGATCCGACGCCGAGACCAGTTCGCGCGACTGAACCCCCAGGGCTTCCTCGACGATCTTGACCCGCGACAGCACCCGCTCGGTGATCTGATCGAGACCGGTGGCCTGTTGCTGCAGCGAACCGGAAATGCGGCCGGTCTGCTCGGCCAGCCGCTCGGCGGCCTGATCGAGATCGGTATTCTGGCGGGTGAACAGGGCCTCCAGCGCGGTGACGCGCTCGGCCAGGGCGGTGGCCACCACCTCGGTCCGGTTGGTGGCCTGCTCGGCGGAACTGCTCAGTTGGGAGGCTTGGCGCTCGAACATCGCCACCACCTGCTCGGCCCGGGCGACGGCGGCCTGGGAGGTGTGATCCAGCGCCTCGGCCTGACCACGAACCTGCTCCGCCACGGCATCGGCGCGCGACGCGGCGCGGGCCGAGGTGGAATCGATGCTGTCGATCTGGCCGCGCAGCAACTCGCCGAAGTCGCGGATGCGGGTGGCCGAGGTCTCGGTGACGTTGCTGAGATCCTGGGTCTGGATGCGCAGCAGATGCTCGACCTCGCGGGCGCGTTCGGTGGCGGCGTCGGTGGCCTGGGTCAGCCCCTCGACCTCCTTGCGCAGCGCCTCGACGGCGGAGCGGGCCTCGCTATTGACCCGGCCGACGATGCCGGTCATGGCCTCCACCTGCTGGGACAGCATGTCGCGGATGGCTTCGCCCCTGGCCAGGGCCTCGGCGGACGCCTCCCCCAGATCGCGAGCCTGCGCCCGCAGCGAACCGGCGATGGCCGAGACCCGGGCCTCGGCCCCCTCGGCGGGATAAGTCAGGCGCGACAATTGCTCGCGGATTTCGCCCGAGACCGAGCGTAATTCCTGGCCGCGATCCAGATAGGCGACCAGCAGCCACAGGAAGGCCAGCGGCACGAAGGCGGCGCCGGCGATGCCCCCGATTTCCTGGGGCTGCATGAACAGCAGGTTGCTCCAGCCGATGGCGGTGTCGGCGTAGTAGCCGCACAGGCCGATCCACGCCAGCGAGAGCGCGATCCCGACCCAGCGCTGCCATCCCCTGCCCGGCGCGGCGGCGGACAGGCGTTCGAGCGGCAGGGGGTCGGGCCGCAGCACCGCCAGCGGCGGCGTGGTGTGACGGTTCTTGTCCTCCCCCCCCGATAGCGATGCCCCTGCGGGTTCTTGTGCCTCGGTCTCGCCTCTGGTCATCGTCGTATCGCCCATGAGTCCGCCTTGAACATCAGAAATTTCAGGTGCCGCCACCGCCCTTGAGAACCACGGACCGGCAACAGCCGCGCCCGCCCCCTGCCGCGGCACGGCAGGAAATCGCCGTGACACGGCATCGCGGCCGGATCGTCGGCCCAAGACTTGGGCAGGATTTCGCTCCCCTCCCCCCTTGACCTTGGACAGCGCCCCGCGAGGATGCCTTTTTCACCGGGGAAAATCAAACACTGTTCCCTGTTATCAAAGCAGTCATAAGTGTTACTTTTTTTGTCGTTGCGGGCCTGTCTTGCCGCCGGGGCGCTTCAGTTTCCAGAACCCGCCCTTGCTCTTCTTGGGCGTGGTCTCGCCGGCCTTGTCCCTCCCCGATTTACCCGAGCCCGACCGGGCCGGCCTGGGCGGCGGCGCCGTCACCCGCCGCTGGGTGTCGTCGCCGTGAAAGCGGATCTGGTCGGGGTCGAGGCCGGCCAGCATTTCGCCGAGATAGGGCGACGGCCGGGCCGGCTTGCGCCGTTCCCCGGCGAAGCACAGCACCAGCCAGCGCTTGGCCCGGGTGGCGGCCACATACATCAGCCGGCGCTCTTCCTCCAGATCGGCCGAGGCTTCGTGCGGCATCAGATCATCCTCGCAGCCGGCCACCACCACCGCCGACCATTCCAGCCCCTTGGCGCCGTGAATGGTCGACAGCACCACGGCATCGCCGCCGGCCTCGGCATGGCGCAGCGACCGCCGCTGCCCCTCCATCAACTGGACGAAGCCGGCGATGTCCTCGCATTCCGCCGCCAGATCGGAGGCGGTGAAGCAGAGGTCGCGCCATTGCAGCCCCTCTTCGCCCGGCGGACGCGCCGTCGCCGAGACCAGCCGCCCGGCCTGGCGGCACAGGGCCGGCCAGGGCGCCGCCCGGTCGATCTTGTCCGGCGCCTGCTCCAGCAGCTTGTCGACCCGCTTGCCGTGGCCCAGCATGGCCCGGGCATCCAGGTCACGGCCGTCATGCAACAGGCGGATCAGCCCGGCGGTCAGCCGCACCGGCGTCAACTGCCAGAACTCGCCGGCCCCGCGCACCGTCACCGGCACCCCGGCCTCGGCCAGGGCGATCTGGATGCGCGACCCCACATGGCCCGCCCGGTAGAGCACCGCCATTTCCCGCCACGGCACCCCGCGTCCGGCCAGGCCGTTGACCACCCGCAGCACATAGGCGGCCTCGTCCAGGTCATCGGTCAGCCCCGCCACCGTCACCGCCAGCCGCGAGGCGCTGTGCGGCACCTGATGCTTGGCGTGGCGGCGGCTGTTGCGCCCGATCAGCGCCGCCGCCGCCTGCACGATGGTGGCGGTGGAGCGGTAGTTGCGCGACAGGCGATAGAGTTGGGCCTCGGGCCAGGCCGCCTCGAATTCGAGGATATAGGCGGGGTCGGCCGACCGCCAGGCATAGAGGCACTGATCGTCATCCCCCACCGCCCACAGATGCGCCCCCTGCGACCGCAACAGCCGCAGCATGCGCTCCTGCGCCAGATTGATATCCTGGTATTCGTCGATCAGCAGATGATCGAACAGGCCGGCGATCCGCCCGCCATAGGCCGGATCGCTCTCCAGCGCCTTGACCAGGATCATGATCAGATCGCCGAAGTCGAACCCGCCCTCGGCGGCCAGCGCCGCCTGGAACAGGGCGTATTTCCCGGCCGCGTCCAGCAGATCGGGATCGTCCTTGGCCTTGGCCTCGGCCAGCGCCGCCGCCGGGTCCATCAGGCGATCCTTGTAGGCGCCGAACACGTCCATGGGCTTGCGCGTATCGTCGGACAGATAGAGGCGATGGCGGGCGATCACCCGGTTGCAGGCATGGTCGTCGAAGATCTGGAAACGGGGGCAGTCCGGCGGCGGCGTCTTCAGCAGCAGCCGCGCCGCCATGCCGTGCAGGGTCCCGATGGGCATCCGGCGGAAATGCTCGGAATCCATCCCGTCCACGCCGCCGACCCGGACGCCGATGCGGTTGCGCATCTCCAGGGCGGCGCGGGCGGTGAAGGTGGAGACGAACAGCCGGGCCGGCGCCACCCCCTGATCCAGCAGGTGCAGATACCGCCCCACCAGAGTGGTGGTCTTGCCGGTGCCCGGCCCGGCCAGGACCAGGACCGACGCCGCCCGGGCCTCGGCGGCGACCTGCTGTTCGGGATCGAGGGGAGACTCGGGGCTTGCCGCCGAATCGGCGACAGCCGGTTGCGATGCGCTCATGCCCCGCACAGTAGCGGCCGATGCCGGGCGATACAATACGCGCTATTTCCGCCACGCCGTCAGCCGCCGGGCCGCCTCGGCCATGTGGGCGGCCGAGCCGGCATAGGAAAACCGCAGGCTTCGCCGGCCGCCATGGGGATCGAAATCCACCCCCGGAGTCGCCGCCACCCCGGTTTCGGCCAGCATGCGACGGCAGAAGGCGCGGCTGTCATCGGTCAGGTCGGCGATATCGGCGTACAGGAAGAAGGCGCCGTCCGACGGCGCCAGCCGGCCAAACCCCGCCGCCGGCAGTTCGTTCAGCAGAATCTCGCGATTCTGCCCATAGGCGGCGACCCGGGCGTCCAGGTCCTCGCGACAGTCGAACACCACCTCCGCCGCCAATTGCGACAGGGTCGGCGGCGCGATGAACAGATTCTGCTGCAGGCATTCCACCGCCCGGATCAGATCGGCCGGCACCACCATCCATCCCAGCCGCCAGCCGGTCATGGCGTAATATTTCGAGAAGCTGTTGATGATCACCGCATGGGGCGCCGCCGCCATGCCGACGACGGTGGCGGCGGTCATGCCGAAGGTGATGCCGTGGTAGATCTCGTCGGAGATCAGGCGAATGCCGCGGGCCTCGCACCAGCCGGCCAGGCGCGCCACCTCGGGCGCCGGCAGCATGCTGCCGGTGGGATTGGAGGGGCTGGCCACCACCACCCCGTCCAGGCGGCCCTCCACCTGGGCCAGGAGTTCGACCGAAAGCTGCCAGCGGCTGGCCGGCCCGACCGGAACATCGACGCAAGAGACCCCCAGCGCCGTCAGGATGTTGCGATAGGCGGGATAGCCCGGCGCCGCCACCGCCACCCGGTCGCCGGGAGAGAAGGCGGCCAGGAAGGACAGCAGGAAGCCGGCCGACGAGCCGGTGGTGATGCAAATGCTCTCCGCCGCAACGGCGGCGCCATAGGTCTCAGCGTAATGACGGCTGATGCGCCGGCGCAGGGAATCGGTGCCGAGCGCCAGGGTATAGCCCAGCGGCTCGCTCGCCAGGGCCAGGGCGGCGGCCCGGCGCACCGGTTCCGGGGCCTGGCCGCAAGGCTGGCCGACCTCCAGATGGATGACGTCGCCGCCCTCGGCCTGACGCCGGGCGGCGTCGCGCATGACGTCCATGACGATGAAAGGCGCGATGGCGCCCCGTTCCGCGACCTTGAATGCCATACCGTTGCTCGGTCCTAACCCATCGGAGTCTCGGGGAAACGGCGGCTCTCACCTCTCCCCGTCATTGAACCCGTCCAGCAACTGGGCGATGCGGGCGCTATCGCTTTGATCCATGATGACCCGGGCGCGTTTGGTGGCGGCGACCAGATCGGTGTGACGGATGCGGCTTTTGACCACCGGCACGTTGGAGGCGGTCATGGACAGGTCGCGGATGCCCAGCCCCAGCAGCAGCGCGGTATAGCGGGGATCGCCGGCCATCTCGCCGCAGACGCAGACCGGGATGCGGGCGCGCAGGGCCGCCTCGGCCGAGAACTGGATCAGGCGCAGCACCGCCGGATGCAGCGGATTGTAAAGATGCGCCACCGCCTCGTCGGAGCGGTCGATGGCCAGGGTGTACTGGGTCAGATCATTGGTGCCGATGGCGAAGAAATCGGCCTGCCAGGCGATGGAATCCGCCGCCAGCGCCGCGCCGGGGATTTCGATCATGGCCCCCAGCGGCGGCGGCGGATCGGCCATGGCGACGCCCTTGCGCTTCAGGTGACGGATCATCCGGTGCATGATCTCGCGGGTGGCCCGCAATTCCTCGACGGTGGCGATCATGGGAATCAGGATGCGGATGGGGCCGTGGGCCGAGGCGCGCAGGATGGCCGACATCTGGGCCTCCAGCAGGTCGGGCCGCGCCAGTCCCAGGCGAATGGCGCGCAGGCCCAACGCCGGATTGGGACCGATGGCGCAGCCCAGCGCCGGCGCCAGTTTGTCGCCGCCGGCATCGAAGGTCCGCACCGTGACGGTGCGCCCGCCCATGCGTTCGATCACGTCGCGCAGCACCTGATACTGCTCGTCCTCCGACGGTACGTCGTCGCGGTTCATGAACAGGAATTCCGAGCGCAGCAGGCCGATCCCCTCCGCCCCGGAATCCAGGACGGCGGCGGTCTCGTTGGGAAGTTCCATATTGGCCTGCAGCACGATCCGGGCGCCGTCGCGGGTGACCGCCGGCACATCCTTGAGGCGGGCCAGGCTGCGGCGGGCCTTGAGAAATTCGGCGCGCTTGCGGCGATAGGCCGCCAGGGTCGAGGGCGCCGGGTTGATCACCACCACGCCGGCGGTACCGTCGACGATGATGGCCTCGCCGCCGCGCAAGCCCTTCAGCAAACCGGCAATCCCCAGCACCGAAGGCAGGCTGAGCGACCGCGCCATGATGGCGGTATGGCCCTCGGCGCCGCCCTGAACCGTGGACAGCCCCGCCACATGCCCGGGGTCCAGCAGGGCGGTATCGGCCGGGGTCATCTCATCGGCGACGATGACCGCATTCCGGGGCAAGGCGGTGAAGGGGCGGTAGGGGGTATTGGTGAGGTTGCGCAGCAGGCGGCGGCCGATATCGCGGATATCGGCGACCCGGGCGGCGAGGTAGGAATCGCCCATGGCCTCGAACCCGCGCACGATCTCGTTGATCTCCTGCTGGACCGCCGCTTCGGCATTGATGCGCTCGGCCCGGATGCGGCGCTCCACCCCCCGGATCAGCCGCGAGCCGCTGAGCATCTGGCGATAGGCATCCAGCAGATAGCCCAATTCCTCGCCGGCCGAGCCGCCCAGACGGTCGGCCTTTTCCTGCAACTGCTCGACCTGATGACCGGCGCGCACCGCCGCCGCGGTGAAACGGCCGCATTCGGCCTCGATACGATTGGCGGCGATACGGCGCTCCGCCACCGAAATGGCCCCGGAATCATGGAGATAGACGGTGCCGATGGCGATGCCGCGGGCAACCCCCAGCCCCTCCAGGCAGACCTCGCCCATCACGGCGGCCGCCTCGGCACCGGCCGGAGGCGGAGAGGATTTCAGGGTATCGCTTGCGGTCGGGGGCTTCATCAATCCTCGTCGAATTTCCGATCAACCAGATCGCACAAGGCATCCAGCGCGTCCACCGCCTGACGGCCGGTGGCCGTCATCTCGATGCAGCAGCCCGGCGCCGCCGCCAGCATCATCAGCCCCATGATGGACAGGCCCGAAACCTCGGTGCCGCGATGGCTGACATTGACATGGGCGTCGAAGGTGGCGGCAAGCTTGACGAATTTGGCGGCGGCGCGGGCGTGCAGGCCGCGCCGGTTGGCAATGGTCGCGCTCCGGTGGAGATCGTCCCCTGGGACGGCGTCGGGGGCTGCGACGGTCATTTCCGGTCCTGGATCAGAAGCTTGGAGGCGACGTTGATGTATTTGCGGCCGGCTTCCTGGGCGCTGGCGACGGCGTCGCCCAGCGGCTCGGAATGGCGGACGCTGGCCAGCTTGATCAGCATGGGCAGATTGACCCCGGCGATCACCTCGACCTTGGCCTTGTCCATGATCGAGATGGCCAGATTGGAGGGCGTCCCGCCGAACATGTCGGTCAGCACCACCACCCCGTTGCCGTCGTCGCACCGCGCCACGCTGGCCAGGATGTCGTTACGGCGCTGCTCCATATCGTCGTCGGGTCCGATACAGACGGAACCGACGCTGGGTTGCGGGCCGACCACATGTTCGAGCGCGGCGACGAGTTCGTCGGCGAGCCGCCCATGGGTGACGAGTACCAGTCCGATCATCTCAATCCCCTCATCATGATCCCCCATCGTCGAGTTCGCGGTGACGCAACTCGACGCGGCCCCCCTGGCCCTTAAGCCAGGAGGCGATGCGTTCGGCTATGGCGACAGACCGGTGACGACCACCGGTACAGCCGACGGCAATGGTCAGATAGCTCTTACCCTCGGCGGCGAAGCGCGGCAACAGCGGTTCCAGCAACCCCGTCACCGAATCCATGAAATTGGGGAAGGCCGGATCGGCGGCGATGTAGTCGGCCACCGCCGCATCCTTGCCGGTCAGGGCCCGCAGCCCCTCCACGTAATGGGGATTGGCCAGGAAGCGGGCATCCAGCACCAGATCGGCCTCGCGCGGCAAGCCGTTGCGATAGGCGAAGGAGGTGACGAAGACCACCAGGCCGCGATCGCCGTCCAAGGCGAAATGGCCGGCCAGGATCTGTTTCAGTTCCCCCGGCGGCTGATCGGTGGTGTCGATCACCAGATCGGCGCGGGCCAACAGCGGCGACACCAGCCCGCGTTCGTGGCGGATGCCGTCCACCAGGGGACGGTCGGTGGCCAGCGGGTGGCGGCGGCGGGTTTCGGTGAAGCGCCGGCACAAGACATCGTCGCTGCAGTCCAGGAACAGCAGTCGCACATCCAGATCGCTTTCCGCCATCAACCGGTCGATGGTGGCAATCACCGGCTCGACCCCGAAATCGCGGGTGCGGATATCCACCCCCATGGCCAGCGGACGCGGCACACCGTCGCCGGGACGGATCAGACTGGCCACCAGCGACAGCGGCAGATTGTCCACCGCCTCCCAGCCGAGATCCTCCAGCGCCTTCAGGGCCAGGGTCTTGCCGGCTCCCGACAGGCCGGTGACGATGACGACTCGCCCACCGCCGTGGGCGGCGGCCGACGGGCAAGGGGGCGAGGAGGGTCGTCGATCAGTCATCACGACCGTATTATATCCCGTGTTGCCGAAAGGATCGCAAGGCGAACCTTCGCCGCCGCCGAAACCTGGAACGGCGCCAGGGCCAGGCGTGGCACGGAAAATCCGAAAAACTCGGCCAGATCGGCCTCGGGCAGGCGGTCCAGCCGATCCTCTCCCACCAGATCGACCACCAGACCCAACGGCGCCCAGGGGCAATGGGCCACCTGTACGATGCCAAGGCCGCGAACCTCCAGCAGGCCGGCGATGGTGTCGGGGGCGCGCGCCACCACCCGGTTGCCCTGGGGTGACAATTCGGTCTGATCGTCGGCCACCAGTTGGGCGCCGCCATCCATCAGGCGCAACGCGAGATCGGACTTGCCCGACCCGGACGGGCCGCGGAGCAAGACCCCCTGGCCGGCGATTTCCACCGTGGTGCCGTGGACGAGAAGCATGGGGAAAGCGTGGCGGCGCCAAGCGCCGGAGTCAATGAGTTCTTGATGGCATTTGGGGAGTTTTTGATGGCATTTTGGGGTGAACCGGGCCCCGCGCGGCGGCTATTGGCGGTCCTGGCCCAGATAGCGCGGCCACTCGCCGGCGGCGACCGCCCTCAACGAGGCGGACGGCTGGCCCAGCCGGCTCTGATAGATCCAATAGCTGGTCATCACCCGCTGGACAAAGACCCGGGTTTCGCGCGACGGCAGGCTTTCCACGAACAGCAGCGGATCGTCGCCGTGCTTGATCCCCTGGAGCCAATGGGACAGGGTGCCGGGGCCGGCATTGTAGGCGGCGGCCATCATCATCAGATTGCCGGCCACCGGCTCGTCATCCAGCAGGCTGGAGACATAGCGCTGCCCCAAAGCGAGGTTGACCTCGGGCTGGAACAGCCGGTCGCGGCCCTGCTGCCGTCCGGCGACGGCGGCGGCGGTGGCCGGCATCAACTGCATCAGGCCGACGGCGCCGGCACCGCTATGGGCGGTGGGATTGAACGACGATTCCTGACGGACCAGGGCATAGACCAGCGCCTTGTCGATCTTCCAGCCCCCCTGGGGGGTCCAGTCCGGCACGGGGAAGGCGGCGGCGTCATGCAGGCGGCCGTTCTCGCGCGGCAGCGAACCGCCGAGACGCAGCGCCAGTGCCGGCATCTGGCCGGCATAGGCCAGCACCAGCATGGACTGGCGCACCGCCTTGCCGGTGTTGGGATAGAGCTTGCGCAACTCGTCCTCGGCGGTCTGGCGCTCGCCGATCTGCAGCAGGCCCAGGGCGCGCCGCGCCGCCGGCACCCGCATCAGCAGGTCGGAATCAGCCTCGGTGAAGGGCGGCGTTTCCCACGAGAACTGGGTCTCGTAGCCCAGTTCGGTCCGGGCCAGCAGGCCGTAGAAGGTGCGGGGGTTGGTGGCGGCGACCTCCAGCCAGTGATTGACCACTTCGGGACGCTTGGCCACCAGATTGGCCCGCGCCGCCCAGAAGGCGCCGGCCGAGGCCAGCCATTCCTGGCCCTCGGGGGCGTTGGCCGTCTCCTCGAAGTGGCGCCGCGCCAGATCGGCCTTGCCCATGCGCCACTGGGCGAGGCCGGCGATCCAATGGGCGGCGGGCAACTGGTCGCCCGAGCGCTCGGCCGAGGCCGAAGCCAGGGCGGCCGCCTGTTCGTCGCGGCCGCCGGCGAAATGGTCGGCGGCGACCATCAGGCGCAGACGGTCGAAGTCCAGCGCCGCCATGGCCCGGGCCTCGGCCGAGGCCAGCATGGCTTCCGCCCGGTCGGACTGGTCGTTGCGCAGCGCCTGGCGCAGCCGCGCCTTGAAGGCCCGGACCTTGGGCGAGGCGTCCTCGGCATTATAGGCGAGTTCCTCCCACACGGCGCCATCGGCCTCGGTCTCGATGCCGGTCCCCGCGAGGGTGCCGCGCAGCGGCGCCCGCAATCCCCGAGCGCCCTTGGTACCGACGCCCTTGGCGCCGGCGGCCAGCCTGGCGATGGCCTCGGCCTGGGGCAGGTCGGCATAATCGGCCAGCCAGATCCGGATTTCCTGGAATTTCGGCTTGGCGCCGGCGGCCAGCAGCCGCCGGGCCAGGACATGCCCCTTCAGCAGGTCGTCCTTGACCAGACCCAACTCGCGGTCGGCGGCGGCCATCTGGCCCTGCGCCTGCAACAGCAGCGCCCGGCGGTAGATTTCGGCATCGGCGGCGGAGAGCGGCCGGGGCAGCGCCGCCATGCGCGCCTCGCGACTGGAACCGGGCAGTATCGCGGCGGTCATCTGACCTTCCGCGGCCGCCACGCGCGGGTCGCCCGACCGGACGGACTCACCGGCCTGGGAGGGGGATGTCGCAGCCAAGATCACCAGCATCACTGCCGGGAGGAGCCTGTCGCGCAAGGCTGTTCTCCTCTGGAGGTTATCGACAAAACCAATCGCGGTCCCCGGTTTTATAAATGAATGGGGTGGCGAGAGCAACCCAAAAAAACCCGCCCGACATGAATGGATTATAAAAGTGCGTTGTAAATCAATGTGTTGCGCTAATACGCTCAGCCGTCTTGGCAGAGGGCCCGTCCGGGGAGGATAATGGCGGCATGATCGTCTCGGCCAGCTACCGCACTGACATTCCGGCGTTTTACGGCCAGTGGTTCCTCAACCGCTTTCGCGCCGGCTGGGCCAAGGTGGTCAATCCCTATGGCGGCCAGGTGGCGACCATCCCCCTGCGGGCGGGAGTCGACGGCTTCGTGTTCTGGACCCGCAATGCCGGACCGTTCCGCGCGGTCCTGGCCGAGATCCGCCGGGCGGGATTGCCCTTCGTGGTCCAGTACACCGTGACCGGTTATCCCCGGCTGCTGGAAAGCTCGGTGATCCCGGCCGCGCGCTCCATCGCCCTGATCCGCGAACTGGCTTTGCTTCATGGTCCGCGGGCGGTGGTGTGGCGCTACGATCCGATCCTGGTCAGCTCGGAAACGCCGCTGGAGTGGCACGAGGCCAATTTCGCCAATCTGGCCGAGGCCCTGGCGGGAGCGGTGGACGAGGTTTCGGTGTCCTTCGCCACCCTTTACCGCAAGACGGAGCGCAATCTGGCGGCCTGCGCCCCGGCAAGGGGGCGGCAGCTCACCTGGTCCGATCCGGCCGCCGGACCCAAGCTGGAGCTGATGGGCCGCCTCGCCGCACGGGCGGCGGAGCGGGGCATGGCGCTGAGCGTCTGCTCGCAGCCCGACTGGGTGGTGGCGGGCGCCCGGGCGGCGCGCTGCGTCGACGCCCGCCGCCTGGAGGAGGTGGCCGCCGGCTGGGGCCTCCCCCGCCCGGTCAAGGCCCGGCTCAAGGGCAACCGGCCGGGATGCCTCTGCTTCGAAAGCCGCGATATCGGCCAATACGATAGCTGCCCCCATGGCTGCCGCTATTGCTATGCGGTCAACAGCCGCCCCCTGGCCAAGCGACGCTTCGCCGGCCACGACCCGGACTCGGAATTTCTGGTGCCGCCGCCGGAGGGGACGCCCGCCCCTCCCCCGTCGCCCGGACTACTGTAATTCGGCTGAATGCTGCGCTGCAGCAGTATTGAGTGCGGCGCAACATAAGAAAGACCGCATCAAGTATATAATAAAATTGTAAATGAATTGTTACGAAGCAGGTCTGTGATTCCGGGGCGGAATGCTGTATATTCTTTCATAGCTGATATCCACAAACGATGGGGGCTCCGATGCTAGCCAGTGCGGCCAAGGCCACCTCGATCGGCACCGATCTGCGCCCCGCCGCCCGTGGCGGTTCGGGATTCGGGGTTGCTTCGCGCCGCCCCGGCTCGTTCTTTATCGGCAATGCCGAGCCGTCCCTCGACGAACTGATGGACGATCCGATCATGCGCGGCCTGATGGCCCGCGACGGCGTCGCGGCGGATTCGTTGCGCCGCCTGATCGACAAGGTCCGCGCCCGCCTCGTATGACCAGACTTTACCGGCGCGACGGCGCGGCCAGGGGTTCGGCGCGGATGCCGCCGGCCGGGGCCGCCTGCGGCGCCGGAGCGGCGTCGATGCCGCCTCCCATCCCGCCGCCGGTATCGGCTTGGCGCGGCGCCACCGTCACCGACACCGTGGTGCCATAGACCGTCCGCCGCTCCACCTGGACGGTGGCGGCGCGGTCGCCGCGCAAATAGGTCAGCACGCTGGTCTCGGCGGTGACGCTCATCATGGGCTGCCAGCCGAAATTCGGCATCTGGGACTGATAGAACGCGGTGACCTCGTTGGCGGAATTCCCCAGGGTCATCACCACCCGTCCGGTCCAGCGGTCGCGATCCGACAGGATCAGCGAGCGGTCGTTGTCCATGGTGGCGCCGGTCGGAAACGGAATATCGGTCACCAATTGGAAATTGGCGGGCTGGTCGGCGCCGACGCTGGCATTGGCCGGCAGCATGGTGCCACGCGAACAGGCCGCCAGCGCCAGGGCCGCCAGCAGCGGCAGGGCAAATCGGGCGCGAGGGGCGGGCAAGGCCCGGATTGGCAGACCGGATGGGAACGGCATCATGGCCCTGAAAATACGGTGAAACTGCCCCTCAGACAAGGGAATGTTTGTTTCACGCCACCTCACCCCAAGGGATAGCGCTCCACCACATCATATTCCGGGCCATGGCGTCCGAGGGTGCTGCGGAACAGGCTGAAACCATCCACCGGGATGGTCCCGCCGCCATGGGGCGGCGCGGCGGCGATGAACTCCTGAAGGCGGCCGGGGCTGGTTTGCTTGATCCGGGCCAAGGTGATGTGGGGCGAGAATTTTCGCGGCTCGGGCGGCTGGCCGGCCTTCACCACCGCCGCCTCGACCTTGGCGGCCAGCCGGTCCAACCCGTCCGAGCGCTCCACCCCCCGCCACAGCGTATGGGCGCGATGGCGGTCGCCGAACAGGCCGAGCCCCGCCAGGGTCAGGGTGAAGGGCGCCGCCGTCACCGCGGTCAGATGATCATGGATGTCCTCGGCGGCGGCCTCATCGACCTCGCCGATGAAGCGCAGCGTCAAGTGCAGGTTGCGGGCCGGCACCCAGCGGGCGCCCGGCAGGCCGCTTCCCGGCGCGGCCAGGCGCTCCGCCACCTCCACCGGGAGTTCGAGGCCGGCGAAGAGACGGATCACGGCTTGCCGTCCCGGAGAACATGGCGGCCCAACAGGGCCCGGACCGCCGGCAGGATGCGCGCGACGATCACCTCCACCCCCTTGGCGGTGGGGTGCAAGCCATCGGGCTGGGTGAGGCCGGCCTCACCGGCGACGCCATCGAGAAAGAACGGATAGAACACCACGTCGTGCCGGGCGGCCAGGGTGGTGAACACCGCCTTGAATTCGGCCTCGAAGGCATGGCCATAATTGGGCGGCGCCAGCATGCCGGCCAGCAGCACCTTGATCCCGGCGGCTTCCAGCCGCGTCAGGATGGCCTCCAGATTGGCCTGGGTCAGCTTGGGGTCGAGACCGCGCAGCCCGTCATTGGCCCCCAGTTCGATGATGGCCAGATCGGGCTTGTCGGCCAGGGACCACTCCAGCCGCGCCAGCCCGCCGGCGGTGGTATCGCCGGAAATCCCGGCATTGATCACCCGTACATCCCGGCCCTCGGCCCGCAGGGCCTGTTCCAGCCGGGCGGGAAAAGCGGACCCGGCGGCCAGGCCGTAGCCGGCGGTCAGCGAATCGCCCAGCGCCAGGATCCGGACCGGCTCGGCCGAGGCGGCGGACGCCGTCACATTGACAAGCAGCAGCATGGCCCCATATGGCAGGATCACCCGTGTAAGGAAAGACATGTCCCAACTTCCCCTCGTCGTTCTGGAGGCCATCCACCTAACCTTGGCGAGCCTGGCGGGCGAGGTCAATGTCTTGCGCGGAATCGATCTCGCCATCGCCCAAGGCGAGACCCTGGGAGTGGTCGGTCCCTCCGGCTCGGGCAAGTCCAGCCTGCTGATGATCATGGCCGGGCTGGAGCGGCCCAGTTCCGGGGTCATCCGGGTCGCCGGGCACGATCTCGGCGGTCTGGACGAGGACGGGCTGGCCCGCTTCCGCCGCGACCGGATCGGCATCGTGTTCCAGTCCTTTCATCTCATCCCCACCATGACCGCCCTGGAGAACGCGGCGGTGCCGCTGGAACTGGCCGGCCGCCGCGACGCCTTCGCCACCGCCGCCGAAGCCCTGCGGCGGGTAGGGCTGGGGACGCGGTTCGACCATTATCCTGGCCAATTGTCGGGCGGCGAGCAGCAGCGCGTCGCCCTGGCGCGGGCCTTCGTCGCCCGCCCGAAACTGCTGCTGGCCGACGAGCCGACCGGCAATCTCGATGGCGCCACCGGCCGCGCCGTGGTCGATCTGCTGTTCGAGCTCAACCGCGATTTCGGCACCACCCTGGTGCTGGTCACCCATGACGACGGACTGGCCGGACGCTGCCACCGGGTGGTGCGGGTCGAAGACGGACGGATCACGTCGTGATCGGTCTTGCCGTCCGGTTCGCCCGGCGCGAACTGCGCGGCGGCCTCGCCGGCTTTCGCATCCTGGTCGCCTGCCTGGCGCTGGGGGTCGCGGCCATCGCCGCCGCCGGCAGCCTGCGGGCCGCCATCGATAGCGCCATGACCCATGATGCCCGCGTCCTGCTGGGGGGCGACCTCGACCTGCGCCAATCCCATCAGCCGATCACCCCCGACCAATTGGCGGTCTTGGCCGGGATGGGGCGGATCAGCATCGGCGTGGAAATGCGGGCCATGGCCAGCATCGGCAACAATCGCGCCCGCTCGCTGGTGGAATTGAAGGGGGTGGACCGATCCTATCCCCTGGTGGGACGGCTGGAACTCGCCCCCGCCATGGATGTGGCGCAGGCGCTGGAGCGCCGTGACGGCGTCTGGGGGGCGGCGGCGGATGCCAATCTGCTCGACCGCCTCGGGCTCAGGCCCGGCCAGCGCCTGCGGCTGGGCGATGCGGAACTGGAGATTCGCGCCGTCATCGTCAAGGAGCCCGATCGGGTCGCCACCATCCTGTCCTTTGGCCCGCGCCTGATGGTGGCCGGGGAGGCGCTGGCGGAGACCGGGTTGATCCAGCCGGGCAGCGTGATCCGCCACACGGTGCGCCTGGCGCTGCGGCCCGGCCTGGCCCCGGCCGGGGCCAAGGCCGAACTGGCGCGGCGCTTCCCCGACGCCGCGTGGCAGGTGCGCGACGCCAACGACGCCGCCCCCGGCCTCGAACGGTTCCTCGACAGCCTGACCTCGTTTCTCACCCTGGTGGGGCTGACGGCGCTGCTGGTGGGCGGCATCGGCGTCGCCAATGCGGTCAAGGCCTATCTGGACGGCCGCATCGCCACCATCGCCACCCTCAAATGCCTGGGAGCGCCGGCCCGGCTGATCCTCACCACCTATCTGCTGCTGGTGGGACTGCTGGCGGCGATCGGCATCGCCCTCGGCCTGCTGGCGGGGGCGGCGGTGGTGCCGCTGGTGATCGGGCTGGCGGGCGACGCACTGCCGCTGCCGGCCACCATCGGCCTGTATCCCCGGGCGCTGCTGGTCGCCGCCGGCTTCGGCGCGGTGTCGGCGCTGGTCTTCACCCTGTGGCCGCTGGCCCGGGCCAGGATGATTCCGCCGTCGCGGCTGTTCCGGTCGGTGGCGGTGCCGGTGTCCGGCCGCCCCGACCGCGCGACCCTGGCCATGCTGGTGGCGGCGGTGCTGATCCTGGCGGCCCTTACCATCCTGGCCGCCGGCAACCGGCCGCTGGCGGCGTGGTTCGTGGCCGCCAGCGCCGCCACCCTGGCGCTGTTCCGGGCGATCGCCTGGGGACTGGCCAAGGCCGCCACCGCACTGGCCGCCCGCCATGGCAACAGCCTCGGTCCCACCTGGCGGCTGGCGCTGGCCAATCTGCACCGCCCCGGCTCGGCGGTGGTGGGCATGGTGTTGTCGCTGGGGCTGGGGCTGACCGTGCTGGTCACCATCGCCCTGGTGGAAGGCAATCTGGCGGCCCAGTTCGGCGAAAGGCTGCCGGCCCAGGCGCCGTCCTTCTTCTTCATCGACGTGCAGCCCGATCAGGTGGCGGCGCTGGCCGACGCGGTGCGGCGCGCCGACCCCGATGCCGGCCTGGAGCAGGCCGCCATGGTGCGCGGCCGCATCAGCAGCATCCGGGGCATCCCGGTGGAGGAGGCCAGGATCGCCCCCGAGGCGCAATGGGCGGCGCGCGGCGATCGCGGCCTGTCCAGCGCCGCCGTGCCGCCGCCGGGATCGAGGCTGGTGGAGGGAGTCTGGTGGCCGAAGGATTACGCCGGACCGCCGCTGGCTTCGGTGGATACCGGCGTTGCCCACGGCTTCGGCCTCAAGGTCGGCGACCGGCTGGGGCTCAACGTGCTGGGCCGCGAGATCGAGGTCACGGTAACCAGCCTGCGCGACATCGACTGGTCCAGCCTGTCCATGAACTTCGCCATCCTGCTGTCGCCCGGCGCCCTGGACGGCGCCCCGCGCAGTTTCATCGCCACGGTGCGCGCCGCCCCCCAATTAGACGCCGCCATTGAGAAGGCGGTGACTGATCGCCTGCCCAACGTATCGTCCATCCGGGTCAAGGAGGCGCTGGAGGCGGTGCGCGCCATCATTGCCGAGGCGGATCTGGCGGTGCGGCTGGCGGGAACGGTTACCCTGGCGGCCGGGGCCATGGTGCTGGCCGGCGCGGTGATGGCCGGGCATCGCCGCCGGGTGTGGGACGCGGTGGTGTTCAAGGTCCTGGGAGCCACACGGGGCCAGTTGTGGCGGGCCCATCTCGCCGAATTCGCGGTGGTCGGCCTGATCACCGGGCTGGCCGCCGCCGGAGTGGGATCGGCGGCGGCGCGGGCCATCCTGATTCATGTCATGAAGGCGGAATGGGTGTTCCTGCCCGGCATCACCGCCGCCACCCTGGGGATCTGCATCGCCGCCAGCCTGGTGGTGGGATTCGCCGGCACCTGGCGGGCATTGGGCGCCAAGGCGGCACCGCTGTTGCGTAATGAGTAGCCAGATTTCGATGATCCCAACCCATCGAGATTTGGCTAGGCGCAATGCGCCGCGCGGCCCATGCCGCGGAAGGCAAGGGCGCTGTGGGCTTGCCCACCCCTCGCATTTGCTCGGGGCCGCCCTGCGGGCGTGTGACCTTCGGTCATCCAGCCTTCGGCTGGACCGGCTTGTGGTCTGGCGACCATCCCTTTGGGACCGCCTTCGGCGTCGTTCGGCTTTGCCTCACCGCCGTCATGTCGGCCTGCGGCCTCGATTCCGTTTGCCCC
>Ga0316222_1001264_pt1 | contig 31877 bp, 40 predicted proteins | sample TBH18011metaG_FD_206008 | JGI IMG/M metagenome (GOLD analysis project Ga0316222, IMG submission 206008) | Freshwater microbial communities from Trout Bog Lake, Wisconsin, USA - TBH18011 | ecosystem: Environmental > Aquatic > Freshwater > Lake > Hypolimnion/Profundal zone | place: USA: Wisconsin... | reverse complement strand
GACCGGACCACCGGACAGCGTTATAAACTCTACATTATTAACGAGTTACGACAAAAGTTTTCATGGCTGTCCGGTGGTCAAACCGGACAGATTTACGTTCAAACCGGACAGCATCGGACAGCAAAAAGACCTCCCCGCACAACCAGGGAGGTCCAAACAACAACTTATTTACGACACATCAGACTTACACCATCAGATTAGCATAACTACCAGAATACGTCAAGATCGCCTCGGGAAGCTTACTTAGCAGCTGCACTGGCTCCTTGGATGGCTGCGGCTCCAGCAACCTGCAAAGCGTTCACAATGGCATTTCCAGTTGCGGTCACTACATTAGCCTCGGCGGTCCCAGTATTGACGATATTGGTAGGATTCTCAGTTGTGCTAAGATGATCAATATGAATGTTAGCCGTACCGTTGGTTGCCACACTAATGTCCAACCCGTCCAAAATAGTGTCCTTGGGATTGCTTAGACTGAAAGGCTGGCCATTAATGGTACCTTGGAGATTCAAATGCGGCGTATTGGCGTTGAGCGTATCAAGCGACTGGCAACCTGCGAATACCAAGGTAAACGCAGCCAGAATTGGGAGTAGAATATATTTCATAGTATCTAGAGTCTAGCATAGCGATTTAAAGGGGTCAAGAAGGCCCCTGGGAGCCTCTAGGACGCATTTTGATCCTTCTTTTTTATCTCTATGAAAATTTAACAATTCCAGGAGTCAGACTTCGTAATACAAGCGCTGACTTTTAGGATATCGTCAAAATAAACAAACAGTTCCTGATTAAACTTAGGACTAGTTGGATCAAGGCACGGTTCAAACTTGATCAACTCCAGGTTAGTAAAGAATTCCCGGCTTTGAAACCAGTCAGCCCTCCACCTAAACCACTGTCTTTTGGCATTTTGCTGCGTGATATATCCTCTAAGTGAATAATCCAATTTACTCAGTTCTGCAATATCCCATTTGATTGGTTTGGCTTTGTTATCATAGTAATCGTGCATAAACTCACATCTTTTGAGAAATGAGTAAAAATGTCTATTGTTCAGCTTACTATTGCAAGTCTGGCAGGCATGAGTAGTTGGACCATATATTGTTTTATCAGCACGTTTTCTATTTATAGTCTGGCTGGATACGGCAATAATATGATCTATTGATTCGGCATTGTCTCCGCAATATGTGCAGAAATTAGACGAACCAAACTTAAAGTAGGGCAGGCTGGACATATTCTAGTCCAAATATCAATATAAGCTTAGTGATGTTGTACTTCCACGGTCTGTGCCTGTTCTGCATGTTGAATGGCAAAACGTTCCGCTAAGTAAGGCATTAGTAGTGAAGTTATGATCACGCCGATTACTACAATAGCTCCTGACCAAACCAATACTTTCTTACCAATGCCTCGCACATCATCTTTCAGATCCTTAATATCTAAGGTATGTTGGGCAAGAACGACATTATTGGCAGCTATACTAGATGGATCAAAACTAGACAGCTTGCTGGCAATCAGTTCAACGTTACATTTGATCGCAGTCAAGTCGCTTAGACTAGTTTCAACGCGCTCCATTCTGCTCTCCAATACGGCGATCTTTACCTCTTCAGATTGATTATCACTCATATCCCTTAGACCTTTCAAGTAGCTTAGCTGGCTGGAAACAGTTTCTTAGCGATCGCCTGACTATTTACAGCGGCATAAATGGCTGTCATCGCTGCAGTAATATTAGGATCAGTTGCTCCAGCTGCAGTCAAGTCAGGGATGGTAAGTACTTTGGATTTCTCCAGTAATAAAGTACCTGTAGAACTGACCTGAGGCACTAGAATAGCCTTTACAGCTATTTTGCCAGTAGTAGTCGGTGCTGAGATAGTCAAAGAGCTTATCCAGAGACTATCGGCAGTCAGTTCTGGTGTAGCTGGTACGTTGATTGGATTGGGAATTGGGATCATGTATTTGCTTGGTTAATTGTTATGTATGACTGGTAAGAATACCATTGGTGAAAACTAGTGTGCCGTTTCCAGATGGATACTTTTGATAAGCTATTGTAACTGACACACCTGGAGTTCCACTACTACGAATGGTGCCAGTGAAATTGATGTCACCCTGCACGTCCAAGGGGTAAACAGGGGAAATGTTATTGATACCGACGGCTTCAGCACTAGAATCCAACGTTAGCTGTACACCTTGAGTATCAAGTTGAATATCTCCGCTTACTGCCGTTAGATTAATGAATTCACCAGCAGTAAGCTGCATGTTCTGGCTGCCGTCGTCTAGCGTAATGAAATTATCGGAGCCGTTCGTGCTGTCACCAACTGTGCCAGACACATCCAATTGATATTGAGGAAGATTTGTTCCAATACCAACATTACCTTCCACAACTAGCCCGTTCATAGGTAAGTTGAAGTTGTTGGCATTGATATAATCAGCACCAATGATCACTCCTGAGTTCAATCCTTGATAACCACCGCAACCGACTGCCATGACGTTTATCTGGTCACCTGCAGCATCTCCACTAGCATTGGTAGCAAAGACAGTCAAGCCACCATAATTGCCTCGGTCAGTAAATGTATAAGTAGCTGCAGGCGTTTCTGTAAAAGAACTGCCATAGCCATTACTGCCGCCGTAATTGCCATAAGTGTAGAAATTGATCGCACAGTTTCCAGTGCCATTCCAGGTAGCAAAGTTAAGATCAACTGTTCCGCCTGAATTAGAGCTAAACAAGTCTACATTTCCATTGTTACCTACCAATGTCAGGTCATTGCCACTGCTATCACTTATGATACCTTTTATATCCAAGGTATACTGAGGATTACTATTACCAATAGCTACGTTTCCTCCATTAGGCTGAATATATACTGAATTGGATATGGCTGCCAAAGTGAGGTTACCTGAACTATTACCAACTGTCCCCTGCACATCAAGGGTATAGGCAGGGCTAGTTTGATTAACGCCAATATATCCACTATTGGCAACTAGAGTAATGCTATCATAGGAACCTAGGCTAAGATTGCCTAAACTGTTACCTATTGTAGCATTGATATCAAATTGGTAAGATGGACTGCTATTATTGACACTGATATAACCGCCAGCACTTAGATACAGAGAATCTGCGCTCGCTACAGTAAGATTGCCTACGCTATTACCTAGTGAGCCATTAATGTCCACTGTATACGCAGGAACATTTTGATTAAACCCGAAATTACTACCTGCATTAAACAGTTGATTACCAGCACCATCATCCAAAGAAATGTAGTTTGGATTACTATTCTGTGAATTTCCAATATTACCTGCAACATCCAAAATATAGGCAGGAGCAGGTTGGCTGATACCTACATTGCCTGCTACATCATAAATATTAGGATAACTTCCACCTCCGCCTCCATTCATAGCATATGAGGCAGTCACAGCATAGCTGGATGAAACTGAAGACTGGGCTAAAGCAGCAAAAGCTGCATAACTGGCGGATAGGGAGGCTTCGGAAAAGTAAGCCAGTGAAGAAGTCCAGGCAAAGCTAGCTGTAGTATTGGCAAATGATCCGGTCGGAAATAGGTTTACAAAGCAATCAGCTGCCGAGATAGTCCCGCCATGCAAATCAGGAACTTGCACATAAAATTGATTCGTAGTCTGGCCACCTGATCCTCCGAATGCTCCTAATGCACGAATTTCATAGATGCCTGGCACTAATGAATTTACTGTCAGTGTCGGCGAATTAGGAGTAATGTCGCGGATAACCGGATCAGACATGACAATACTGCCTGAATACACCGAAGGAGTCTGAATCGGTGACAATATGACTCTTGAATAGAAATCATTGCTATCGGCTCGTTCCAGATTGATGGTTAAATTTGTGCTCATGAGGTTATTCCTAGTATAGTGGATCGATGGTTTTTAGTCAATTATATGGGTAGGCAGTATCAAAGTGCTGCTGACGATTTTTACATCCGCAGCTCTTTTTGGAAACCTGTTCATAGATTCCTGCCAGTTTGTCCAGTTTGCTATTCTTAGCCAGTCTTTCAATGGTTGTACCGACACCCTTTTCGCCAGCTATCTTAAGACTGGCTATAGCTTTGGCCCAGACTGGCCAGACCTTAGGTTGATTAGGGATAATAGTATGATAGGCACGTTGAAACATATAGATAGCTTAGCAAGATATCCATTGACCATATGAACCGCTGAATCGACAATCAGCAGTATTGCAGAAATTAGTGGCGACCGTCCAAGGAAATACCCAACCATTAGGTACGCCACCAGGAATGCTAAATCCATTGGGAGCTGGTGGAGGCAGACCGGAGCTAGTCACCACCGGACTTAGGATCTGCCATGAAAATCCTTTGCTAGCCGGATCAGGAGCGGTACTGGTGCTACTATCCAGCAATACCGTCGTAGGCAAACTTAAGAATGGCTCAATCTGATCAGGATAAGGATAGTAAGCTACTGTACCGTCTTCCGCATCCATCTGACAACTGCCATTATCCTGAGTCCAAGTGCCGATAAATCCGCAGGTTGGATGAGGTTTTTGCCAGATCAGGTCAGTAACTGTCTGAATTATCTCACCATTCCATGAATTAGGATAGGTTTGATCTATCACTATGCTAGGAATGCTGCTGACATAACTATAGGAAGCTGATGGCCAGGTTTCTCCATTATTACTGAAGGACATGACACTATAACCACAATGGGAAGTATGCACATTCAAGCTGCCGGAAGTAAATGAAGCATACCTATTATTATAGCTGCCGGTAGTGATGGCGCTTCCCGTACAATCCGTTACGCCAATTAATCGGTTATTTTCACCATTTATTCTCGGATCGCTCAGCCAAGTACAGGTGATCGCCTGTCCCTTAGGCTGGTTATCGCACCACCAAGGTTGCAATCCACTGCTAATCATGAATTTGGCACCGGTCAGATTAGCCGAGGAAGTCACTTGAGTCGGACTGGTTTGATAGACAGTAACTCCAGTATAGGCTGCAGATTGTAATGGCACGATCGTACCGCTGCTATTGATAGTGCTGCCATATAGATCAATACTGGCAGTATAGAACAAAGGCAACTGACTGCTGCAATTGACATAGGAACTGGTTCCATCCCAAGTAATCCCGACTGAAGTCAAACCTACCGGAGGAGCAGTTGGAAAGCGCAGTCGGCAGAAGGGCTCATCAAAATCAGCCGGCATCGTACTGGAACTGGGCAATGTCAAAGATAGCACATATGGTGAGCCAGAACCGTCTCCTGATATGCCATTGATAGTGTAAAATCCACCAACTGCAGTTCCACCCCAAGTATCACCTACACTGGCGGTTGGTACGGGATTGAAATAGCTAGAGTCATAATTATACAGTGTTACATTGCTCGTTCCATCAAAACTAGGATTGCAACAACATGCTCCTTGGTCAGGCAAATAGAGATCAAAGCCATATGGACGATTAAAGTCATAACTAGGCGTATTTAATTTGATTTCAGCCCACTTTTGACGAAACACATATCCTTCGGCTGGCAAAGTAAATGCGCCATAAGGAAGATATTGAGCATCATATAGATTGGTGATCTGCGTAGCACAGGCAGGAGTACCATATTGACCGTTGCAGAATTCACCCGCTCCCTGGATAAACCATTGATAGGTACCGGAATCAGGGCAGCTATCATAATCATATACTTTCTTATAGAAATCGAAATTGTTAGTATAGACAATTGTGCCGGCGCTGGAACTGCTATATGCCGGTTTGCCTAATACGCTACCATCATATAATATGGTTATTCCTGCTGCCGCCGCATTAGCCGAACTGCCAGTACCTGTCCAATAGAAGCAGGAGGTATCCGGGTCAAAGTAAGGCATTAAATTGTAAGTCGGCACCCAATCAACCGGAGCACTATAGCTGGCGGTCCATTGCGGGCTGAACGGAACATTACCATGACTGTCATTAATCGGTTCACCATGCTGCCCAGGAGTAGATGCGGTACTAAATGGCGCATTATAGTAGACATCAATGATCGGGCTTCTTAGATCATTGATCGGTCCATGCCAGGCTTGCAGCGGACTGTTAGGATATTCATTTCGGCTGATGATGGGTGCAATACTGGCATTACCATCAGTACGCCAAGGATAGATGGCATCGTTATCCAAAGGATAGTAATTGGTCAAAGTATCCAAATCAGCCTGGACTGCGCTGGCGGTATAAGGACTTCCCAGGATGGCATCAAAGTTGTAGGTCAGGATGGCATTATTCATCGGAGCGCCCGAACTGTCTGAATAATAGGTCACGTTCATGGAAATGGACGCACTATAGACAGTTTCGCTCTTAGTCACATTGATATTGATAGTATTGGTATAGGCATTATCCAAATAATCAATGACATAGGATTGGCTGGTGCTCCAACCATTGACAGTAACGGGTGGAACGATGATGAGACTTCCGGAAAAGTCAGGATTGTAACCGATCAGCATATTCCAGAATGTGACCACGTTTCCAACAGTAGGAGCATCGGTTGAACAATATGGATTGCAGCCAAAATCATCAGTAAATACCATGTCATTAGTAGGATACAATCTTATGGCAATGCTAGGAATATCAACACCGGCCGTTCCATAGCCATAATGAGGATTGCCATATTGATCAAAGTAGATACCGTCATAAGCCTGGAACTGCATCTGACCGGTAGCTCCATTCCATTCGGCATAAGTGAAAGTATCATTAAGATCAACCGTGGCAAAAGGTGATCCATCGGTATTATTGACCGTATATAGATAACTGCCTGATTGAGGACGAACCGTACAAGTCTGGGTAACACTGATCGAATTATTGTCAGTAAAGCCTGAAACCGGGTCAATTGATACGTTAAAATTACCCGAGGCATCCAGTTGTCGATAAGTCCAGGTATCAGTGACAACACATCCGGTCATACTGCCAGTCATATCATAGCTGCAACTATAGTTATTCACCAGTTCGGTATATGACAGACTGCCATTGTAACTGACGCTGCAATACTTGTTCTGGCTAGGCGTATCATGAACTGCGCGCCACGTTGACCAAGTCGGATTCCATCTTACCGGATTATCAACAGGCAGTTGTCCTGGACTAGTTGGCAATGTATAAGGAAGATTGCCATTGCTATCAGTGCAAGCTTCGTAAGTATCCGGGCAATTCCAATAGTCAGCATTGTTCCATCCGGCCGTACCTTGCCAGAACTTCTTGGCTTGCACATTTTTATAGCCGATCGTATGACATTGGGTGGGATTGAACAAGCTGGCGGAAGTATAACCGGATGCAGTCGGAACTGGTTGAACTGAACTGTATTGGTAGACATGATCACAACCAACCCAGGTTTCATGCGGGCAAGCTCCATCAGTCTCATCCGGGCAAGCTGAAGGAGTTCCGCAAGCCACGCCAATTCCTCGGGTATAAGGATTGCCTGCACTACCAGTCGGATATTGGATTACATTATTGTAGATAGCCTGACTGGTGGAAAACAACTGATTATTTTGCTGGTTAAATATGCTCCCGAGGGTAGGAGCAGACGATACCGATAACCAACCATTGGCCGGAGCACGAAAAGGAATGCCGTATAGTCCGCTCATAGTTATGGAGTCCAAGGTAAAGTGGCTAAATTGTACATGCTTCCGCTAACAATACCATTTATATACATAGTCGTCGTGATATTGTTGATACAGACCTGGATTGGCATCATTGGAGACAAAGGCTGCCAATAGACCTGGTTAGCCTGGATATCATAGCCAGAAGCTTCATCCAAAGCAACCGTGGCACTGCTAGTCGGGATTGTTGGATAGCTGGGATAGTATACATTATAGTCATCCCAACGATATAATTGAGCCATATCATTAATGACACTGCCTCCATATGCCGGCACTACTTGGGTTAGAAAGCTGGAACTGTTGGCATTGGCTGGCGGCACATATCTGACACATAACCAGCTACCTCCGCATAATGGCATTTCCGAGCTGGAAGTATAAGGTAGCGGATTCCCATCTGTATCAAGATAAGTCAAAGTCGGATCAACAAATACTACGTCATTAGGATAGTATTCAGCTCCAGAATCATAAGGTTCAGCCCAACTCATCTTATCTTTACGATTAGGCTCGGAACAGGAGATATGTGTACCATCATTACCAATAGCTATGGCAATACCTTTACCGGCTACCAATTTCTGGCTTCGTATATTGGAAGACAGATTGTTGAGAACCTGGTGATTACTATGACCAATTGGTAATGGACGGCTATTATACATAGTCTTATGAGTGAGTGACTAACCAGCCTCCAGGGTTGGCAGTCGGGGTAAATACCGGAGGAAAATCAGTGACCGGACTGGCAACGTAGTATAATCCGGCCAGCCATTCACCCCATTCGAATTCCTGGGTAATGATGAACTTATTGACGGAAATCTGCTGCCAAGTGATGGGTTTGACTAGCCAGCCAGCTGTGACATAGTATACGTTTCCTGAAGTATAGCCGGAAGCTCCATTGATGTTAGTATACTTGACATAACTAGGATACATAAAGCTGCCGATAGTATTAGTTGGAATACTATAGCCGGCCTTCATACCTTTAGTACTTAAGACATAGTTTACATTACCATTGGCATTCAAGTCATGGAAAGTGGAATCAGCAGCAGTCTGAAAATATTGATTGGTATTACGCGAATCAACACAGGCCGTTCTGCGTAAGATCTGACCATATTGGGGAACTCCTTCGACACCAAATCTCATATAATCAAGGGCAGCCTGGGCAAATGGCAGAAAGGAAGCGCTATATACAGTTGATCCGGTAGGTGGCAAGGTTACAAATGAGCTTTTATTCTCATATGCTTGCTGGACTGCTACTTTGTATACATCAGGCAATACGACTAGATTACCGGTTGTACTGGGTGCGACAAAAGGATTGGCAACAAATCCGTTATACAACAATCCTTTGGTTACGGCGTTAGGCAACAGTTCCCATACTTCCTGGGCACCAATGCTAACATTAAAGTCTTCATTACTGATCGTATCCCAAGGAACCTGGACCGTAATTGTATGAATGGCACCTTCCTGAATATCATAGTTACATGCCCAATCACCGAAATAAGCCGCCAAATTGATGATATCGTCGTAATTAGGACTAGTATAGATATGGGTGGTTGCTCCCAATGTATTCGGCTGATAGTTCACTTTGCGCGGACTTAGCACGATATTAGGACTGCTGGGAAATGGCAGGCTTAAGTACGGGCTTGAAAGATGTACAAAAGGATCTTCCAATATGTAATTATCGCTATCCGGATTCAGAATGACCGGCTCTTCGCTGCCTTGATATACTGTGATTGCGTCTGCCATATGATTAATTGGTTAATGAATTAAGGTGTACCAGTCTGGGTTTGGTTCGGATTGCCAGTATTAGCCGTTAGCAAACCATGCGGATTATAGGTCGTATTCTTGGCAATGACGGACAGGTCTCTTACCATCTGTTCGGTTAGATTGATGATCTTGCTCTGGAATCCGGAGGCAAAGGCATTACCATAGGATATGCCAGTCTTGCCGCCAGCCGTACCTAAATCCTGGAATAGGCTGTTTCTAGGCAGTATGGGAGGTAAATCTAGAGGTCCGTTATTTGGTTGTAATAACTTGGCCGAATTAATACCGCCAATCACATTTTTAGCCAAGTTAGCTTTGCCATATTTGGTTAGATAAGTTGAATTAGGTTTGTAGGCGGAATAGCTGCCATACTTCTTATCACGTGCAGCATAAAACATTCTTTCTTCAGGAGAATTTAAAAATGCCGCCGCTTCGTCGTTTTCCATGCCAACGTAGGTCATTTGAAATTTTTGAAAACGATAATTTTGAGCATCATTAAAAGCCTTATATCCGGCTGTCATCCTAGCTCTTTGGAGTCTGGACATTGCAGCTGGATTAAGAATTCCGCTATTTCTGGCTTTGATTACATTTCTGGCAACTCCGGATAAACCTAATTTGCCAGCTCCACCCGCTATCCCAGTCAGTCCGGCTTTGGCTCCGCCGGCAAGACCATCAGTGCCAATGGCTGCAACTACATCTCCTAATGCTGATCCTTGGTTTTTGGCGTTTTTATCTGCGCCTCCTTCTTCTAGTTTGTCATTTACCCAATCTTGAGCAGCGTTAACACCGGTCGAAATCTTGTTTTTAATGCCACCTAGACCTGGAATATGTGATAAAAGATTAGCCAATACATTTGGTATGAAAGTAATGAGCTTAATAATGCTGAATACGGCATTATCAATAACAGCAGCCATAGTTGCCATATTGCCTAACGCAGCTAAAAATTTTCCATGAACCAGATTATTGATTCCTTGTATGAATGAACTGATCAGATTTACCACTCCACCTAAAGCGCTAGCCAAGGAGTTAAGCAATCCTACTATAAATGATACAACTGGTACCAACTGTGTACCTAATTGTTTTATTTGAGAAGTAAAAGCATTCCAAGTTTCACTAAGCTTACCGATTTCTTCATTAGTAGCTATCTGACTAGGATTCTGCTCTTTAAGCTTAGTTAATCCTGATTTACCATCAGCAGCTTTTGGTAATTTTCCAATGATTGAATTAAGCACTCCTTCTGGTGTGCTGGTCACATCTTGAATATATCGTCTAGTGTTGCCATCGGTCGATCTGGAGATACCTCCAGGTCCGGCAGCTTGTTTTATCTTATCAGCAGTTTCGGCAAACAATTCGCTAGGAGCTTTGTTATACAAGTCATTCAATGTGACTCCCAGTGCTCCAAAGCTCTTGATTAGATCTTGATTGCCGGCCAAAGCATCCTGCCTAGCTTTGGATATGTTCTCAAACATCGTCGTAGTGGCATCATCAGCTACATTAGCCTGTCGGCCTAGCAACTGGATGGATTGCAATACTTCCGGAGGAATACCCAGTGATTTGCTAGTACGATCCAGATCATTAGCCCATTGAGCAGTCTTACGGGTTACCTCTTCGATCGCCGTTACCGTAAAAGCAGTCTTAAGCTTGGCTCCCAATTCACTACGCAGCACATCACCAGTACGCTTGAATGTAGTTTGCAATACATTAGCCTGGCTTTGCGCCTGGGATCCATCCAGGTCAACTCGAAAACTTAGATTGCTCATATTAAATTAGTGCTGATTTACCGCCATGAATGCGCTTTTGATTAGCCTCAAACTTGCTCAAAATCTTTATTTGACCTTCGGTTTCGGCAAAGGCAGCCCATTCCAGGAACATACGGCGCATATTCATGTTCAAAATCTCATCCTGAACATATCCCATCTTCTTGAAAATTATGAATATATTAGTACGCCAGTCATTGCCACTAGGTTTGCCATCATCCTGTTCCGAGGCTGATTCATATTCCGGCATGCTATCGAGGAAATAAGCCAGATATTCCTTAAACTTGTTAAACTCGTAAATCAAGTTCCAATGCTTGTTCTTCTCCATGACTAGTTTAAGGTTAGCCACGAATTCCTTGGCAGTCTGGTCTAACTTAGCACTATCATTCAATGTCTCCAAAGCTTGCTCATACTTCATGCCACAGATGACCAAAGCTATGAACAGATGAGTGGCCTGATCTCCATAAGTATCCAGTTTAATATCATCACATACGGCCGGATTCTTGATTTGTTCCAATAGTATGATATGACCCAGGCTTAAAGGCATAAGTCTCACGCCACAGACAATAAACTCCTTAAGGATAAGCGTATTGCCATAGTTAGTCTGGATGATTTTTGCCGGATCCGTCTTACGTTTCTTAGTAAGCGGATTGCGTGCCTGTCTAGCCAGCTCACGGCAAGTCTTGGGATCAACGGTAGCCATAGTATGTCTAGGAAGGCCGGTTGTTTGTCAGCCTTCCTAGTTGATATACTGCAGGATTAGGTGATCTGCGGGTAGTTGATACACTTGAGCGTTACTTTGGTAGCGCTAGTGTTCTCTTCGCGAATCAATACGTTTTGTACGATCCAAAAGCTTCCGCTAAAAGGACCGTCTGCTCCGATACTAACCATGCTAGCACGGTCAGGAACGCTAGTATTGATGGTAATTGGTGCCGAACCTGAAAAGGTTGAGCCCGAATCAGCCACATAGTATTCCAAAGTAGCTTGCTGCGTCGGGTTATACCCTATCCAGGTCACTACATTGCCACGCTGATCGCGAATTTCCTGCTCGTCGATCTTAAGTTCATTTTCGATTGATTGAAATATTCCGATCGCATTGGTGACTGTGACAGCGGTAGCGCCCAATCCCCAATGCAGGTCGATTCCGTACTCGGTAAATGCATTTGCCATAATGAGTTATACTCCTATTTGATTGTTAATTGGGGATACGGCCCCGTGGTCCGTTTTTGCAATTGAATCAGCCAGTTCATGTTTTTCAACATACTTGGCTAATTTCAATATCAAAATTTTATCTTCAAGTAACAGGCCCAAGGCAGTGTTACAATGATTACATAAAAGTGCGCGAATCTTACCATTTTTATGGTTGTGATCGACTGCTAGCGCTTTTTTAAATTCTGCCTGATGCTTATTACATACTGCGCATTTTCCTTCTTGTGCGGCAAACATAGCATTATAATCTTCCAAAGATAAACCATAGCCATATTTAAGCTTATAGTCTATTATCTTGTCTTTATTAAGGGTAACATAGTTCTTCATTTTTGCCAATCTGCCAATTCTATTCTTAGCGTAACCTTTGGCTTCAATTGCTCGGACTCTGTCTTTATTTTCATCAGTCCATTTCTTATCATAGGCGGCATGTTTCTTGGCAAAATCAGGATTAAGTTTGACCTTTTGATATTGTTCTCTAGTAGGCATAACTCAGGCTGATGGTATTAAGGCACCGATCATGCGAAGGGTGATCTCATTTATCAACGTATCTTCATTGGTAGCATGTTTCATGTCCAATGTCTGCACCTGGCATATGCTGATATTGTAAGCCGGGTTGGTAAAATTAGCCTTGGCTCGGTCAGTATCAACGAATTCATTGAATACATTTTCAGCCAAAGTGCCTAAACTAGTAGTATCGGCAGCCATTTCTTTCACGAATACGGTTACATTGAACTCGTAGACTCGGCTGAATGGAATTATTTCATTAGCCTGGTCAGCCGATACTACGATAATCGGTGCCGTATTCAGATCTTGATTGGATACGCCGGTAAAACACGTATATGATCCGGTATAGAGCATGCTAGCTGTGTTAGTTTTGCAACTAGTCAGATAGCTGGCAATGCTGGTTTCCAGACAATATGATGGTGCCAAGATAGGCATATGGATTACTTATAGATAGCTTACCAAAGAATAACTTAAAGATACAGGAGAATGTGCTCCGACTGCCTTGGCATAGACATTGGCGCTTCCACTATAAGTAAGCAAAGCATTGTCACCAGGTTGTAATAGTGATGCATAGCTGGCCGTCTGATTCAGTGCAATATATACTGAACTGGTCAAATCATTATTACTGAATGTACCTAGTCGGAAGTCAATATTGGTACCTTGCGGCAAAAGCGTCCATGATCCGGTCACCAGGTTAATGGTAGCCGTGACTGCCCCGCTACCGCTGATAGTTGGCGCATCATTCAAGGTAACGATTGAACGTTGGCTATAGTTTGTTATTGTCAGAGTTCCGGCGATATTGACTTGCATGATTATCCTTAGGTTTGGCGCTTGTTGATTCTTTCAAATTCTTCGTTAAACTTACGGGTTATGTAAGTTCGCATACTGGCTGTTTCCAATGCGATACCTTTATCCAGGCCTTGTTTTAGCAATGGATGAACAGTCTTGGTATCCTGTTTGCCCGATCCGACTGTATTTCCTATTTCACCCCAGGTTTTGACTCGGTCCGGCTTGGCATAAATACAATATCCTTTTGGTTTGCCATATTCCTTGACGCCCATGGGTTTCTTCGGGGCAAATCGTTTTACGAATTTAAGATTATCAGAATTGCGCTTGTTCCAATAATCCAAAGTTTTCAGAGCCGGAATCCATCCTGATCTGAGAAATTGAGTGCGGCTTTGCTGGGCTCGAACCAGCTTATCAACCGCCTTGGCCATCTTTACACCGGTTAATCCCTTCTTACCAGCCTTGCCTAGCTTGCTATTCACCAGGATCGCAGCCAAAGGTACGTTCTTGGTTATCCTGGCCGGTTGCATCAGTTTGTTTCTAATGCCGTCCTTGGTAGCAGTCTTGGTTTGTCCCATCGCCTGCAAAGCTACGAAATATAGCTTACCGTTGATGATTTCACTAGGCTGCTTCTTTTGCCAGGTCATATACTCGGCAAAAACCTTGTCAAATTCCTTCTGATTATCAGAAACTCTGACATTGAACAATGATGACATAGCTTAAATGCCTCTCTGTACACAAACTCCGGTCATACGGAAACTTACATTAACCGGATCAGCTTCAACCGTATCAATACGATATTGTTTGCCATCAATACTATAGGTGATCTTTTGCTGAGGTTGTGGCAATACATTCAAGGGAAATACATAGCTACCATCCGTATTCACTGTTCTTACGGTAGCTTTGATACCTTGCTCCAGTTGAAAACCACCAGTCTCCAATTGACGGGCATAGGTGGTCATGCTGGGAATGAAATTATAAGTGTTACTATTCCAGGTAAAGGTCGGATTGCCCATTTGACATTCAATCAGGCTCAAATCCTCGACTTTTATCTGCTGGTATTCATTCAGTGTCATACCAATAGTATATAGCAGTTGTGTATCAGTGTCAATTTTACCAAAAAAGAACCCCTGGCCGATGAAGACCAGGGGTTGTGAATTAGCTAACTATTATACACCTGATGCGGAGATCAGAGGCACAATGGCGTTAGTGTTACCGACAGCGGAACCGAACAGCGAATACACGCCGAGACGGATTGCCGGAGCAGCCGTATCAAAGGCGAGGATGAACTGAACCGGGAATCCGGAGGTCGGATCGGTATAGTTATAGGTTTCCATCAAAGGAATGTCCTGGGTGATCGGAGTACGAGCAGCGAAGGCCAGACCTGACTTGTGACCGGCGAAACCAAACAGACCGCCATTAGCAGCAACCTTGCCACCACCATATGGGAGCGAACCATTGGCACCAATACGGGCGTAAGGGAAGGCATTGAAACCAGCCATATACAGACCAGGGTTGGCGCTGTTGATGATGGTACCGTCAGCCTTCTGATAACCGTTATAGCGAACGATTGACTGATCGCCATAGACGTATTGCTGATAGAGCTGTGAGGTCAAGTTCTGATAAGCATTCGGATTGATCACAACATAGCGATTACCCTGGGGAATTTCCAGGTTTGACAGGCTAGTTGCAACGGATTGCAAGCTGTTCGAACCGGTGAAACTGAACAGGCTGGAGCTATTGACAGTCACTACATTGGCAAACGAAGCCGTAGTAACGTTGTTCATCAAACTGATGGTAATACCGTTGGCTACGCGGGCACTGAGCATACCACCGAAGGTATTGAACAGTTGCTGCTCGCCAATGGTTGCCCATTGCGTAGTTGTAAACTTATGGTCACCACCTGAGGTAGCCAAGTTGACAGTCACGGCCGAGCTGGTTGCATTCTGGCTTTCCCAACCGCTATCGAGGTTGTTGAGAGAGCTTCCGAACACAGTGGTCGGAATACGGGTGATTACCGCTGTTCCTTGCTGTGCGATTGAGGAGTCGAAGTCCTCGGTATACATGTCGCGGGGCGGCATGTTAGCCATGAAGGCTGGAATGGTCTTGTAAGCATATACTTCAAGAAAACCATTTAGTGAATTTGCCATATAATTATCCTTTGTTTTGCCTAATGTTAGATTAGACGTTGGTTAAATTGTGGTACGATCTTTATTCTTTTGACCGTCGGTAACCAGATTACTCTGTCAACGCAGCCCTTTGCTGAGTTGTACTAAATTAGACGGCTCCTTTGACGAAGCCGGTAATGACTTTTTCATTGGCACGGAAGAATGTATCCTTTTCCGCACCGCTAAGACTCATGAACTTGGAATAGATCCCGGATGGAGAACTGTCTGAATTGGAACGTCCGATCTCTTCCGGTGCGAATTGCTTCACCCCGATGTCAGCCAAGGCTTTGTTAACCTTGCGATTGACTGATTTGCGTTCCTGTTCCAGTTCGTTTTTCAACGCCAGTACATCCTGGCTATGTTTCTTTTCCATAGCAGCCAACTGATGCTCATAACCGGATTTGACTCCGACGAAGGCTGAAATGGTCTGACGGTAATTGGCGTTTTCATTTTTAAGCAATGACACTTCGTTCTGCAGAGCATTATGAGTGTTCTGCAGAGCTTCGAGTGCTTTGCTGTCTTTACTAGAAAACAACATATTGATTAGATTTTGATATTGGAAGGCAATGGAATGCCAGCGCCAGCCTTTTTGGCAGGCAATTCAACCGAGGTGGCCAGCTGTTTGCCGTTAAGCAAAGGATGGGACTGCAACTCGTTGATAATTGAAGTCATGTTCTTCTCCCACTTAGACTTGGGAATCTCTTTGCGGCCTAACAGCTGGTCGAGAGATACTTTGCTATTGAGAATGCGGGCAGCTTTCTTAGCCGGAGTTTCGTCCTCTTCCTTGTCGTCTTTCTTGTCTTCAGCCTTGCCATAAGTACCATCATAGGTTCCACCAGTGCCTTGTTCTTTCTTAGGCTCTGCGTCCTCGGCTTTGACGGCATCCACTACCGATGTCTCTTCTTTCTTAGGCTCTTCTGCTTCAGCTTTGCCCTTGGCTACTTTACCAGTGCCGGCACAATGCGAACAAGATACCTGGTCATGGACTTCATCCTTGCCGGTGTCAGGCTTGTTACCGCCGACATTGGAGTCCTTCACAATAGCTTCCGCCTTAACAGCGTCGACTACGGATGTCTCTTCTTTCTTAGGTTCTTTGTCTTCAGCTTTTACGCCATCGACAACGGAGGTTTCCACTTTCTTAGCGTCATCCTCAGCCTTGCCATAAGTACCATCATAGGTACCTTGGGCCTTGGCTTTGAGATTGGGACTGACTAGTTTGGTGACGAATACGTTCTTCATAGATTGGTTTGCTAATTGTTAAATTGTTTGCTGCGTTTACAGGGAATTGATGAACTCAACGACATTTTCAGTTACTGCATCCACCAAACCTAGCTCAAAAGCCTGGCTACCTTCATAGGATAGGCCTTCTAATGATTCCTCCTTTACTTCAGGACGGTTGGCTTTGATTACATCTTTGAATGCCTGCTGCTGTTTCGTTACGTCTGCCTGTAAAATAGCTCGTTCTTCATCGGTCAGGCTCATATGACGGTGACCCATTAACTTGAACTTGCCGGAATAGATGGAATTGATTTTAATCCCTTCATTCTCTAGTTTAACCGATTCATCAGGTAAAAGCAAGTATACGCCTACATTGCCGATTGATGCCGATAACGTCATACCGATGGCTCGACATTGCGAAGCCAGCCAATATGCCGCTGAAGCACATTGCGTCTCAGTCCAGGCATAGACCGGTTTGATTGTTTTGTCGATGTTACGGATCTTATTGCCTAATTCATGAATACCGGTAGTCTCGCCACCAGGGGAAGAGAAATTGATGATAATGCAAGATACTGATGGATCGGCTGCCAATACATCCAAAGACTGGGAGATTCTATCTATGTTGACCAAGCCTAGCATCTCTTCTTCATCTTCACCGGCGCCTTTGACCATGATGCCGCATATGTTAAGCAATGCAATATCTCCGGTTTCTACAGATGGTATATCATTATTAGTGTTAGTACCAAGTGCTTTGGTTACGATTGAATTGCCATAGATAAGCCCTTTAAGGCCGCCATAGTTTATCTCGCTAAGCTGTCCGATCGAATTATACAGACTGCGAAAACCGGCAGTGGAAATCATCCATTTGCCTTGCAGCTTGGATTGCAGATTGGTCATATTCATAGGTTTTCCTTGTCAGTAAGTCCAGTACCTTCATCGTAAGGTATCTTATCCATGGCCAGATCTTCACGCAAACTGTTGATGACTAGTTTAATATCAGTATCGGTTGCCTTGGCTATGTTTTGGGCAGTTTGAAAGAATAATGTCTTTTCATCTTCAATTTCTTTCATGAAATCGACGATATTCTTATTTCGTTTGGATAGGATCTCAGTCAATGATTTCAGACCGGCTTGATAGTCGGATACATCAGATTGGCGATCATAACCATCATTAAGGGTAAAGGCGGCTGGATGGGTAAAAGTGAACAGTCCATATAGGCTTTCTTCATCATTAGGAGGCAGATCTCCATTCTTGATTGCTTTTGCCACGGCCCAAGAACAGATGAAAGCAGCCCACTTATCGAGGATCTTCTGGCGGTAATTGATCGAACTGTTGAATAGCTTGCCAACTCCATCACTCATACGGCCGCTGATCTTCTCCGGGCTGAATAGCAATGGATGAGGAACCCCGATGGCTTGCAATACATGAGATTCAAGTCTAGTGATATATTCCTGGGTTTCACCGGCAGGAGTATTGCTGGCCAGGCTTTTGATATCACCACCGGATGCATTCACATATTTGATCGTCGGACCGGTGACAATCTTAAGACCTTTGGTCGCTGATTGTGCTCCGTTGGCAATACCGGGATAAAGTCCGATATCATTGCTTTCGGCCAACATCGAAGCATAGGAATTATTATCTTCCAACGGTCCTTCACCGTTGGGAGTCTTTTCGACCAAGGCTACCATGGATTCGATCTTGAGCTTCTCCACCATATAGTCCTGGATTTCTTGCAAGCTAAGACCGGTCAATACTGCCGAGCTTATGCTGGGGAATCCACGGCCACGATCAAAGAAACGAGGATCATAGATTAGTTGGGCGTCCTTGGTGGAGAAAAACTGGTTACCTTGATTACCGAGCAATGAATTCACCATGTTATTAGGATTCATGACATTATATCCTACTGGTCCGCCTTGGTAATCATATACTACACCATCACTGACTATGGTATTCGGCAATGGTCCGGCAGTAGGAGTGTTTTCCGAACTAGGTGTGACAAAGAAAGTATCCTGCTGGTTCTTGGAATTGCGACTGCTGATACGATGACTGGGGACGATCTGAATCTTAGGATTACCGGATTCATCTTCACCATAGATACAAAGCATATCACCGTCCTGATCCAACATCATGCTGGCAACGAACATTGTGGTTGTAAAATCGAAAGTAGGACCGCGTTTGTTGCAGTTAGGATAGAACTCATTGGTTAGCCAAGTAGTAGCCAGCTTGCCCCATTCCTTGTTGTTTCCCTGATACTGAGGAAGATAAGCTGATCCGACACTATACAAAGCTAGCATTCGAATGGCGGAATAGACCCAACCGGTTTGGGCACATAACTCCCTAGACCAACGACAGATGAAATCACGGGTAAGATTGGATGCGCCTAGCTCGGAATCTTGATTGACATAAAATCGGCTTCTGTAGCGTTGCTGATTAGGGTATTCATAGATAGAGCTAAATTGAGCAAACCCTTGCTTCTTAACACTAGGTGCAATGTTAAGCGGCTTTCCGTGTTCATTAAGTAATTTGTTCTTTAGCATAGTATTAGGCTAGTCGGAGTACCTGGCTCTGGCGAACGATAGAACCATAACGTCCTGGATTTTTGGTCTTTAGAAATAGTCTAGTTTCACGTAGGATATCTTGAACTGGAGCAACAAACTCACGCTTACCTTCAGTGCCCTCTCCAGACCATTCAAGAGTAAGCACACCTTTGCGATAGTTTTCCATGGCCTTAGCACGGATCGCCAGCACATCGGCCTCAGAATCGATCATTACGTCAAGATAACCGCCAAAATAGGTGTCACTCATAGTATATTATTTCCAACGTATATGATCCCAATTATGACGGACGGCTCTAGTATCTTCTTGTCTACGTTTGCTCCCTTTGCCGCCTTTGACACGCAATTCGGAGAATCGACGCTTCTCAATGACATCGGCAACAATGGCCATATCATTGGAATGGACGACAGCAGGGGCACGGTCATAGCTCTTTTCACCTATGGGAGATGAAGTAAGTTTCTTGGTCATATGTATAGTATATCAGGTTGGGTTGGTTTGTAAAGCAGCCGGCTCCTGGTTTAGCACGGCCTTGGCTTGTTTGATGGCTTCATCTTCGCCAATGGTCGCTTCCGGGATGAAACAACGGGCCATTAATGCCATGACTAACGCCATACACATACAGTCCCATAAATGGTTAGGAGTGGATTCGGTCTTAGGCTTATAGCGTCCGGTCTTAGGATCCAATCGTTCGCTATCCATATGGGCAGTAAAAGTCTCATCGGCTCTTTTATTGAATCGGAAATTAAACGGTAATTTGCCGGCGATCATACTGGATAGGACAGTTTTGATTGACAGGTTACTCCAGACATAGTGGGTGGCTCGATGCTTGGCCCAGGGACTTCCAGCCGGCCATTGCGGATCTGGACGTGATTCTACCCCATAATAGCGTCTTTGACCGTCTGGATGAAGATAATCAACCCTAGGTGTAATATGCCCACCATCGCCTTTCAAACATATCCAAGTAGCCCAGATCTCCCTATTATCACGGCGTTTGAACTTCTCTCCGCGTAAGATAGATTCTTTGTATAATGCCACTGTATCCGTACCTGAATCAATACCGACGCTAATCGGACTTACATTGTATTTCTTACGGATATTGACTAGTTCATCAAATCCGACACAGACACCCCAATCAACTAGTCTAGCTTCGGATACTTTGTTACTCCAAGCGGTGACTAACCAATACATATGACCGGCTTGTACGTCGACAGTCAGGAATCGATGTGTCTCGTCCAGCCATTCTTCCGATCCCAAACTGGTATCTTGCAATAGCTTGGGTGCGGTAATCTGTTCGCCAATCTTCCAGAACTGGGCTAGCTTTTGATTACGAAACAGCTTCATATCGTTATCAATGCCAGTCTTATCATATACTTCCTTGGCTTTGAAGTATTGCATGGCGATCTTCTTGTAGGTTATGTCTTTATTAACATAAGTCGGCCAACTATAGCTATTGATAGTACGATCTCCGGTCTTGATCTGGATATAGGCACCATTTTGAACCATGGCTATGCGGTTATCTTCAGTATCAGTCACTTCATGAAAACAATGCTGGCAAACCATTCTGGTATTATCCGTACGTTCATCAGGAGTCAGGGTCTTTTCTTCATTTTGAGGAGTCCAGACCAATCCATAGTGCTTGCCATCCTTCGTACCTTGGAATTCATATGGTTGCAGTTTCTTACAACTAGGACAAGTCCAGCCATAGTGATATACATTTCCTTTCATGTATTCCTTATGAAGCTGACTGCCTTCGGTGTCTGGCTGGCTAGTTAAGATCAGTTTGCTGCTATTCTCAAAGGCGCTTAGACGGGAACGGACCTTGTCGACTACATTGGCATCATCATATAGCCATACTTCGTCTAGGATAGCAGTCTTAATGCTTAAACTATGCAGATTATTCTCTGACGTACCGCATGCTTTGATAAACTGGTTTCCTAGGTTTAATACCCCGGTTTTGCCATTGTACTTGGCTAAGTTAAGCAAATTGTTAGTATTGGCATTGGTTCTTAGCAATGGCAGGATACGAGTATTCATACAGGTGCTGGCCATTACATCAGTTGGAAATACTCTTAATACCGGGGATGGATCTTGCAGTACTATATATGGAGCTAATACTTCCTGGATCAGACTCTTACCGGTTTGAGTACTGCTGGCGATGTTAACCTGTCGAATAGCCGGATCAGTCATATCTTCCATTGGTTTGTTAAGATATGGGCTGATTTGTGTATTGAACGGTCCGGTTATGGCATATGCTCCTACCGGCAAAGTCAGGTTCTGTTCACACCATTGCCATAGATTGCCTTGGAATACCTTCTGGAAACCTTTGCTAAATGCCTGGACTAGCTTATTTGGATTCACGGATATCCTTATGTTTGTGCTCCTTAAACCACTTATCTATATCATTCTGCAGCTTATCTACAATCTCATTATAGAGAGTTTTACACATTACTATACGTTGGGTGCCATCTACTCTATTGATACGATCGGGCAGCTCATTGACTAGTTTGCTCATCAATAGGTTACCGACTGATGATCCTAACTTGCCAAGAAACTGTTCAAGTTCTTCCAAACTAACCATTTGTCCTTGCAGTTCGGCTATCTCCAGCTTCTGTAAAGTAATGTCATTCTGAAGCTTAATTCTCTTAAGCTCGTCAAAGTTATCACCTTTGGAAGCTAGTTCGATGACTTTATCCTTATTGGCGTCATAGAACTCCTTTACCTTATCGGCTATGACTGTATTAACCTTGAAACCATCTGGAAACAGTATCTTGACTGCTTTCAGATGATCCACCGGTATATTTAGATGTTGGCTAGCCTGTTTCAATGACAGGTACTTCTTACGCTTGTCAGTGATTGGTCGCCCACCCTTGTTCTTAGGTTTAGGCGCAGCTTCGGCTAAGTTAGGATTGGATTCCGTTCCTATATGCTGTATAGGGGATATAGTATCATTATTCATTGGTTTTTCCATTAGCGATCTGAAAGAGCACTTGCCAACCTGGACCTAGTTTTAGTCATTTTTTTCAAGGAGACTCCCTAATTTATTTATTATAAACAACTTAGACATATCTTGATTTATGTTAGTATTTGGATGGTCTAAACTAGTATAAGATAGGCTAGTATTAGACTGATTGATCATCAGTAACTAGTCTGACTGTAAGATAATGTTGTCGTTCAGCTGGGATGATAATACGACACTCATCCTTAGTATAACGGTAGAGAGTGTTACAGAAACTACATTGGTTATAGAGGGTATCCAATGGTTCTGATCCTATAGTTATCTTATGTTTCATGTCACAGTTCGGACAAGCTATATCCAAAGTGATTGCCGGTTCAATCTGGTTGGGTTGTTCGCTCATTGGATTCCTTTGTCTTAAACTTGTTTAAATAGTCTATCATATTCTGTAGTATGTGATAGATTTACCACAGACTGGACAATTATAAGTGTTTGGTGATGGCATATGATTACTTCTTAGGCTTGATTGTCTTAAGATATTGTTTGATCCATGGCAGTTTGGCTTTCAGTCTGGCATATTCCTGTTCACGATGCTCTTTCTCCGGGAATATTTCTTGCATCTCTTTGCTATTCATAAACTGCTTTTTATTAAACATATCCTTAAGTTTGTACCGTATCTATAGTTTTCATAGCTTCGGCTTCCCAATCAGTCAAAGGGGTTAGCCATTGGGTTTCTCCATGGGTTGCATAGCCTGGTACCGGAGTAACCAATATATAGCCAGACTGTCTTAGCTTCATAAACATCATGAAGTCATTCGGATGTTGGTTGTTCACTATCTCTGATCTTATCACACTTTCAGCTGATTTCAAAGTACTGACTTTGGCTGCGAAGGTCATGGTGGTGGAAGAAGCTATGCGCCAATGGGTTGATTTACCCATATATAGCTGCGTAGTCTCAATGTTATTCATATACTTGTCCGGATGATCATATAATGATACAAAGCCGGCTCCCATTCCCAACGCTTCTTCGATCAAACCAGGTGAGTTGGCTTTATGCAAGTAATCATCCTCCACAAAGTAGACGATCTCGTTATCCGATAGTTGCAAAGCCAGGTCTAATACATGGAGAAAGCTGCCGGCATTCCCTAGGCTAGTCTGGGCAAATTTGATCGTTGGAATGTTAAGGATATGTTTAAGTAACTCAGGATCAGTAAGATTATCACCGACTACTGTAATATCATGACCTTGAAAGCGAGCCAGGAAGTTAGTCAGGCAATTGATCTTAGTGATATAGGATGGCTTGATCTTGGAGTATCCTTGATTGCTAATGCGATAGTATATCTTCATAGGTCAATGTTGTCCTCGGTTCTGTTCTGGCGTGTAATCCTTAAGATAGCGGGCATTATCCTGGTGTTGCTTGGTCATGGATTTGACATGGATAATATCGTTATCCTGGTACATCGGCAAATGAATGACATTATGCAGCTTAGGATCGGTCTTGATCTGTTCATGTAACACTCCGGAATATCTGATGTCACGGCGTACTCTCCCTATCCTGCCTTGGTAATCAGGATAATTGATCAGCCCATCTTTGACTGTCCAACCATACATCAAGGCATCAATAGGCTTGAATCCGCTAAATATGTTCTTTCTTGGCAACCAGATTACATCTGGCTTATGGGTGTTAGTGATGATTTCCTTGATTCCTTTGAGCAGTTTCAGCGTCGGTTGTTCATCAGCGTCATGAAACCAGAAGTAGTCGGTTTTCACACGCTCCAATATATAGTTACGGTGTTCGCCATAGTCTTTGTTTAATATATGATTGACTACGTTGACTCCCTGGGCTTTCAACTGCTTTTCATATTCAGGTGTAGTCGGGTCATTAAGGATCCAGATCTTATCCTGGCTATGTTTGTATGATTTGAGCAGATCAATCAGTTCGAACACCTGAGGTTCGCCATGAGTACAGATGATATGAGTAATCGTCGGGTTGTTCATGCGGTGAATGGTTTTAACGTTCCTGACTGCAATTGGTTGATGATTTCTCGCTGGCGGTCATTAAACTTACCATGCCAGCCAAACGTATCCTTAAAGTCTCGTCCTGGGTATTCCGGGATGTCGCCTTCATAAGAGAACTGGGCAGCTATCTTAAGATCCGGGAATTTGATGCCATTTAACTCCAATTGTGGTTTAACGATCAACGATAACCAGACATCCTCCGGTTCTTGCACCATATATCCGGTCTGTGCTCCCAATCTTAGCAATTTCTGACTCCTTAGGCTAAATCCTCCATTACCTATCCTGGCAAACCCATGATAAGGACGATAGCACCAATGAGGAGGATAAGGTGTCCAAGGTGCGCCAATGTAATCGTAGTTTAGGAATGCATCAGTCCATTTGTCAGGATTAGTGATGAATCCATCCGTTTGAACAATCAATACGTGTGAAGTATTGATATGTTTGTATATCTCGTTTATTACATAGTGTTGGTAATAAGCCAATCCGCTATTTTCCACTTTAACGAAGCGATAGTCAGCCGGAATAGTCAGGCTAGTGTTGTTGGAAACGAATAGAGTTTCCTTAAAGTCAACCAGGCTATTGCAATATTCCAATACTTTGACACCAAACTGCGCGTCTGATGCACAGTTGACCATGCATAAGGTTACTGATGGCAGGTTAGGTTTGGTCATAGCAAGGCTTTGTCCAGAATTCCATGCAAACGCTTCTTAAACATATCCAGGCTATACTTATGACGGTTGATTTCAGCCAGTTCCAGGGCCTTTTGATTAGCTTCGGTACGATCGCTATTGTAGAAATCCAGCATGATTTTGGATGCCTGCGCGTAATCGACAAAGAACCACTGTGAATTAGGTGGCACATATTCGGTTATATGTCTGGATTCCACTGGCTTTACTTCACCAGGCAACAGGATGGTATGGTCTTTATCTAGGAAATCCAGATGACCGCTCCAATTGCTGACTAGGATAGGTTTGCCGGTACAGCTGGCTTCGAGTAGAGGCAGGCCAAACCCCTCACCATGAGTGAAACTTGCATTCCCGATGATCTTAGGATGAGTATATAAGGCTGCCATCTGTGATTCGGTCAGCTCACCATGGAATACATAGACCGGAGTATCATTGTCAGGAACCGTGGCTTTGATCGCCTCGACTATCTCTATGCAAGCATTGCGGTCATGCTTGCTATAGTTAATGCCATGAATCTTAAGGATAAGTGCCGGTTGTTTGGCTTTACCTTTGAATGTATTGCAGAACGTAGTGACCAATCCTTCCAAGTCTTTACGATCAGGACCTCCACCGCCAGCCTGACCGACGAACAGAAATGCCTCGGTTTCTTTGATCTTAGCCATCGTTTCATTGATTGAGGCATCTTCGGGCGCATCTGGACGGTATATGTCAGTATCCGTACTCCAAGGTAACACTTGGATTTCCTTGGTCATCTTAAACTTGGAATTGAGATAACCTTGTTTGGTATGATTAGAGCATACCAGGCAAGTATCAAAGCGGTCAAAGGCTTCGGCAATCTGAGTCGGTACTTCTACCACTTCAACTCCGGCATTGATTGAAATATTATGGATTGACCCGGATGGCTTGGACATATGAGGCAATGTATGACTGATGAACAAGTGTGGCGGAGGAATCTGGTTCGTCTTGGGAAAGTTATCACGGATGGCTTGATCCCATTTTCCACGATGATACTTAGGTGCATTGCCACCCCATATTAATGGAGCAGTTAGCAGGTTAATCTTAGGATAAGTGCTAAGACCGTACCAGATCAGATCGGAAGCTACGCCATATCCCGACGAATTCAGGACGGGAGCTGAATATAGAGTGTTGAATTTCAGATTATTATTCATAACTTAAGCAGGGTATACATCAAACATCGGCGTTGGTTTAAAGCCGGCAATCACATCTTTGACTAGGCTGGTTAGACGGCTGCTAAAGCCATCCGCTGTCAGTCCTTGGTCTAGGCACCATTGGCGTCCTTTCAAGCCTCGGCGTTTGCGTTCTTCCGGAGACACATTGTACCAGTATTTGAAAGCGTTGGCTGTGTCATCAATACTGGCGGCGTATTCATATAGATAGGGTGTTTGTGGACAACCTATGATAGTACGCTGTCCAAACAAAGGATATACCCATTCACCATGACGCTTATGCTTTGATTCGTTGAAGTTAGCTTCTGTCCATTCGTCATCATAGCCTAGCTGATCTCTTAAACCACCGACGCAATTGGCAATCAGCGGAATGCCGGCTAGACTAGCTTCATGAGTAGTCAGCCCGAATCCTTCCGAGTTAGCTACGTTAACCACTACATCAGCACAGTTATACATACGATTAATCGTATCTTCATTGCACTTCTGATGACTGATGCGAATATTACAATTAGGTGCCAGAGCACGGATGACATGATCCAGATCAGTTCCGGCTACTGTAGCTGGTTCGGTATGTAACAATAGCAAAGTCTTGTCTGATTCAACCTTAGGCAATGATTCATTGAACAATCGCCAGGCCATGATGGTATCAGGCAGTTTCTTGCGCCATTGATTACGATTATTAACCAAGGCTACGAAATTATAGTCCTTATTGCCGAACAATTGATCCTTAACCGGCTTAACATCACTATCCGGGATAGGTTTGAACACTTCCGGATCACGACCATGACCACAATACTGCACTATTGGCTGCTTACCATACTTTGATTTGGTCAAGGCGTTAGTTACAAACCATTGGGTTTGCTTGGAGATAGTTCCAATTCCATCACAAGATTCATAGATCGGCAGATTCCAATGATAGCGACCGTCTGGATGTGGCGATAGTTCAGTATCCCAGACATGAAAAAACACAATCGGGCACTTCTGACGGATCATTTGGGCTGATTGAAAGACCGCATCAAAGAAGTGAGGATCCTGGAACAAGAGCAAGCATTTAGGCTGTTCCATTGCCATCGCCTTCATGAAAGAGTCCATATCATTGAAATCATGCGCCGGAATGATCTTAACCGGGCCATAAGGCGTGGTAACTGTCTCTATCTTAGGCAATGGACGTTCGCGAGGGGAATTGACGGTAGCCAATACCACTACTTCATAATTGTTCTTTAGTAAATCAACACAGATATGCTGGCATTCACCTGATACTCCGCTAGTACTAAAGGGAGGATCACTAAAGATAAGTATCTTTTGCTTGGCAGTATTCAATGATACTAGGTTTTCCATAGATTTACTTGCGGATGACTACCAGGATTTTATCTTCCTTGACGATATGATACTCAGTACCATCAATATAGATAGGAATAGTATCGGCAGCAATCAGTCGGTCAGTAGTCTTGATATCCAGTTTAAGATCACTAGGCAGGATAACTGGTTGGAATTGAATCGTATCTTTGCTAGTGGACAAGATAATAGCGCCGATCTTCTGTTCCGAGGTATCAATCTTATGCGCCAGGATTACGTTGGTGTTGGTGATTAATTGGGTCATATTACTTAAGTTTATGGTTGGAGGTAGCACGCCAAAGGGAAATTCCAGTCGAACTATTGTACTTTTCCTGCACAAAGCACCAGGCAATTCCACCTCGTTCCAGATCTTTGATCATATTGCTCAAGATCCAGTACTCTCTTGGGCTTTCAATTGGGATGCTAAGGGGTAACATGCCTAATAGTTTTGCTTTTTGTGCCGTGATGATTTTGTCTTCGTTAATAAAATTAGACATTTAGATCCTTGTTATTAAGATTGGCGAGCTTTTTGAGTTCGGTATTCTCTTCCAGCAAGTTAATGAGTCGATCCGTAGCTCGCAGATACTTCATTTGCCAGTTCTCTTCCTTCTGTTGTTCAGTGCTGGCCAGTTTGCGGTCAGGCGGGGATTGGGTGAAGGTTTTGTTCATATGGTTATCGCTTAAGACGGGGTTGTTTGTTCTTGTTGGACTTGATGCTGGCTAATGCTTCAGTTTCAGTCATAGTATTGTCTAGGAGTGAAGCAGCGTAGATGGCATTTGCGGTTAATTCATCCAATTCTTCCTATTCTTCCTTAGTCTTGGCAGGATTCAATATTGACTTGAACTTGCTAACATAGGCTTGAATGACGGAATCGTTAGGTGTGGAATCCTTGAAGAGGGAAATGTATTCTGCTACTACTGCGTCCAATTGTTGTGTGTCGGTCATAAGTTGTTGTGTTGTTTGACTATCTGTCTTAATCTTAACAGTTTGTCCGGCTTGGATCCAGGAAATAATGAAGTTAGATTATATTCATTATCAACAACTTACAGATCTGGTTCAATTTTTCTGGAGTACTCATTATGTATTTCAATGATTCGGTCATCAAAAGTGTATATCAGGTCGGAGAGCATATCAGTCCTTGGTTAAGTATTGGTGGCAGCTTAAGGCCATGTTTGGATCATCATTAAGCATAGCCAGAATGGTATTGCAACGTCGGCAGGTCAATCCTCTGATCTTGCCGTCGGAATGCCTATGCTCGACACACAGATCATAAGGAAAGGCCGATTGGTGCTGCTTGCAGATATGACAGCAGCCAGCTTGCTTTGTAAACATCCTTTGATAGTCGGACAAGCCGATGCCATACTTTCGCCTTAGGGTAGCCTCCTTGATCCTAAGTTTATAGGCAGGAGTCTTTCTAAGTTGATTAAGCTTATCACGATTATTACGGTAGTATTCCGTATTGTAGTTGGGGTTTGACGGCTTGCTCATATGATTATTTGGTTTGATTGTATGATTAGTGTTTGATTGTATGATAGCGCATCATCATATCTTGAAATGCATAAGATACGACAGTTGTATTGTCAAACGTGTCAAATGTCATACGTGCGCAAAGATACGGATCAATGTGCTTTCTTACGAACTCCTTTACTTTATCAGGCAATGAATTCACCTTTTCAATGGCTTTGCATTTGAATGACTTGTTGTAGTATCCATCGAATGTCTTTATGGTATCCAGGTATAGCTGTTCGTCAGCATACAATTGCTGCCTAGGATAGTTCCAGGAGACAATCTTTACAAAATGGATAGCGAATGATTGTTCGCCATACTTCTTAAAATCATCCTGCATAGCCAGGTTGGTGTGCTTTCCCTGTTGCAAATCTCTCAAATGGCTCCTTAACCTGGGTTTGAATTCCCCGGCTGAACCAACATACTTAAGGTTGGTAGCGGTGCACGTGATTATATAGATACCACCGCGATGATATAATGAAGAGCTAATCAGAAATTCGGAAAGTAACATATGATTATTTGGTTTGGTTGTCAGCCAAGCAGTACAATCCAGGGGAAGGCTGGGATATTCCTGGGATTGATTTCAATCTGGCATAGAAGGCGCTTCTACCTATGCCGAGGTTGCCTAAGGCTCTTTTATATATTATCGAAGCAGATTCAGGTGTGCTGGTGAATTGGGAGAGCATTTCCTGGTTTGAATATTGGCAATTAGGATTTAGCTCTTCCTTGGAGTATGAATTGTCCACGAGCAGGCTGGGTCCGTCACAAATAATACCTATTGGATGTACTTGCTTATAATAACTGCAGACAATATCGACCACAAATCGATGTTGCTCTTCGTCAACAATACGGATTCCCAGCATAGTTCTAAGAATGCGACCCCAACCACCGCCGGATGACAATTCTACGGCGCGCTTGCCGGTTTGATCACCTTTGGTTGTGTGGGTGACTATAAGGATTGCCAGCTTGCCGGTTTTGGCAAGTTCCTCAAAAGGTTCGGCGAGTTTAAGCATAGTATCGTTACTATTCTCTTCCAACCCGTCGACCATCCCATATAGGCGGTACACGCTGTCAAAACATACGAACTTATATTGGTTATCGATTATCTCCTTGCGCAGAGCTTCGAACATATTGGTGGCGCCCATTTTTGCACCTAATGTATGAATGACTGAAAAGTGCACATAGTCAATGTGAACGATTCCAAGTTCCTTAGCCACCAATTGGATACGCTCTTCAAATTCACCGTCAAGTAGCTCAGTATTAACTAATAGAGTTTTGGTCTTCTCACATTTATGTCCCAACCAATCAAGGCCGTGAGACACACAGAGAGCCAGACGTATCAAATGCCAGCTCTTGTACGCTTTGGCTGGCGCGGCGAGACATGACAAAGTACTGCGCTTGATCAGCCCATGAATAATAGCAGGTTCAACATCGATTTTTCGGATGAGCAGATCCTTAATGCAGCTCTTTCTAAAACCGATATTTTCTCCAGTCGATTCAAGTTCTTTTTGAATCTGCAAATAGCTGGATAACTCATCGGCGACAGATAGCAAACCATCAGTTTTATGTTTGACACCGTTAATGCGCTGTCGGAGCATCCAATCCTTTAGCATAGAAGTTTCGTCTTTGACAGGAATTGGATCTTCTCCATGAAGTTTAGCAAGCGCAGTTATAAAGTAGTCCTCAGTTGGAGCGGTTTTACCCTCGTTTGCCTCCAAATAGGACAAAAGTTGTTCTTCGTTAAATTCCAATGGACGAGCTATTATATAATTGGCGATAGTTTGGTATAATTGGTCACCAAATGTATTGTTAATCATGAAGTCTGAAGACTTTACTCCAAGATTGGTGGCGATTGCACGGAAGGACTGACTGGTAAGCATCGCGTTTAAAATGCGTGCCGTGGTTATTGTATTGTTCATAATCTGTAATCTTTATTGGTTAATTGAGTGGTTTAAGTTTATTTAAAACACCAGAATTAACTGGCGGAACAATAGACAAGACAGAAGAACGGAGGAGATTAGGCTCCGCACTTAAACCACTCAAAATTACTTTCGCTTGTCAAAACTGTTCTCTACTAGCCAGGCAATCACTCCTGACTACAAGATCAGCTTAGGACATTTTATGCTGGATGACAATAAAAAAGTGGAAAATTATGATCAGATGTAGTTAAGTCATTGATTATTAATGTAATTTAGTGCAAAGAAATGCCAAATTTTCGTTTGATTTAGTTTATTAAACTTTTAATCAAATTCCGGTCTTACAGGTCTGAGTCCGTACCGCAGCCTAGCCAGGTGCGGACGAAGGACCTTGGTACGAAGGACCAAGCTTAGTTCTTTCTCCTTATAAGGTGACCGGACCACCGGACAGCGTTATAAACTCTACATTATTAACGAGTTACGACAAAAGTTTTCATGGCTGTCCGGTGGTCAAACCGGACAGATTTACGTTCAAACCGGACAGAATTCCGGTAAACCGGACAGTATCTTAACTCTACATTATCAATGAGTTACATCAATAACCCTGTAAAGCTGTCCGGTTTACCGGAATTCTGTCCGGTTTGACCACCGGACAGCATCGGACAGCAAAAAGACCTCCCCGCACAACCAGGGAGGTCCAAACAACAACTTATTTACGACACATCAGACTTACACCATCAGATTAGCATAA
>Ga0316222_1001261_pt1 | contig 31892 bp, 29 predicted proteins | sample TBH18011metaG_FD_206008 | JGI IMG/M metagenome (GOLD analysis project Ga0316222, IMG submission 206008) | Freshwater microbial communities from Trout Bog Lake, Wisconsin, USA - TBH18011 | ecosystem: Environmental > Aquatic > Freshwater > Lake > Hypolimnion/Profundal zone | place: USA: Wisconsin... | reverse complement strand
GGCCGACCATCCCCGCTACCGCTTCGTCCGGGCCGACATCACCGACGGAGCGGCTTTGGCCGCCGCCTTCGCCGCCCACCAGCCCGACGCGGTGCTGCACCTGGCCGCCGAATCCCATGTCGATCGGTCGATCGATGCGCCCGGCGCCTTCGTCGCCACCAATGTGGTCGGCACCTTCACCCTGCTTGAGGCGGCGCTGGCCTATTTCGCTGGCCTGGACGGCGACCGGCGCGAGCGTTTCCGCGTCGTCCATGTCTCCACCGACGAGGTTTACGGTTCGCTGGGGCCGGATGGCGCCTTCAGCGAGGACAGCGCCTATGCCCCCAATTCCCCCTATGCCGCCAGCAAGGCCGGCGCCGACCATCTTGCCCGCGCCTGGGGGCTGACCTATGGGCTGCCGGTGATCATCACCAATTGCTCGAACAATTACGGCCCCCGCCAATTCCCCGAGAAGCTGATCCCACTGCTGATCCTCAACGCCCTGGCTGGCCAGCCTATGCCGATCTACGGCGACGGCCTCAATGTGCGCGACTGGCTGTTCGTCGAAGACCATGCGAGCGCCTTGGTCGAGGTCCTCCGCCACGCCCCCCCCGGCGCCAAATACATGATCGGCGGAGGCTCCGAACTGACCAATCTGTCCATCGCCCGCCAGGTCTGCGCCCTGCTCGACGAAAGACGGCCCGGCCTCCCCCATGACCGTCTGTTGACCTTCGTTGCCGACCGCCCGGGCCATGACCGCCGCTATGCCGCCGACTTTTCCCGCATCACCCGCGAGCTGGGCTGGCACCCCCGCCACAGCCTGGAAAGCGGCCTGAGGCGGACGGTGGAATGGTACCTGGATAATTCCCAATGGTGCGCCGCCTGCGGCGATGGCGCGCGCCACCGCCGAGGCCTGAGCCATGCCTGATCTGGTAATATTCGGCGGCGCTGGCCAGGTCGGGCGCTGCCTGGCCGAGACGGACTTGCCCGACGGCTGGGGGCGGCGGGTGTTCGACCATGCCGCTTGCGACATCACCGATCCCGCTGCGGTAGCGCAGGCGCTAGCCAAGACCGAAGCCGGCGTCGTGGTCAACGCCGCCGCCTTCACCGCTGTGGATCGCGCCGAGGCGGAACCAGAGGCGGCTTTCCGCCTCAACCGAGACGGCGCTGGCATCGTCGCCCGCGCCGCCGCCCAACGCGGCCTGCCGGTGATCCAACTCTCCACCGATTACGTCTTCGACGGCGCCTCCCGCCACCCCTGGCGCGAGGACGATGACACCGGCCCGCTGGGTGTCTATGGGGCCAGCAAGCTGGCCGGCGAACAGGCGGTGCGAATGGCTAATCCCCGCGCCCTGATTCTGCGGGTGCAATGGGTGTTCGCCGCCCATGGAAACAACTTCGTCCGCACCATGCTGCGGGCGGCGGCGACCCGGCCCGAAATTCGGGTGGTGAACGACCAGATCGGCGCCCCCACCCCCGCCACCGACATCGCCGCCACCTGCGTGATCCTGGCCGGGCACCTGCTGGATGGGATCGGCTTCGGCACCTTCCATTACTGCGGCGGGGAGCCCACGTCATGGCACGGCTTCGCGGCCGCCATCCTGGCCGAGGTGGGTTCCCACGGTCAGAGCGTACCACCACTTTTGGCGATCCCCACCACCGACTACCCTACCCCCGCCCGGCGCCCGGCGTTTTCGGTCTTCGATTGCGCCCGCATCCAGACCATCCACGGCATCGCCCAGCCGGATTGGCGCGCCGCTTTGGCTGCCATCTTTGACTCTTAACGGCTACATCAACACCCGCTCGGTCGGCAGCCGCACTGTCACCGTCGTGCCAAGGCCCGGTTGGCTGGAGATGCCCAGGGTTCCACCGTGCTGCTCGACGATGTTGACGGTGAGCGGCAGGCCGAGACCAAGCCCCTCGAAGCGGCGGTTGAGATGGCTTTCCACCTGACCGAAGGGCTTCAAGGCGAGCTTGATCCCCGCCTCGTCCATCCCGATGCCAGTGTCGGCAAACGCCATGGCGACACCGCCCTCCGGCCCCAGCCGCAAGGACACATCGACCCGCCCACCCGAAGGCGTGAATTTCACGGCATTGGAGAGCAGATTGAGCATCACCTGCTTGATCCGGCGAGCGTCAGCCTGCACCAATGGCACAGGTTCCGGCAGGATCGATAACGTCACCCCTTCACGCACCGCACGCGGCTCGATCAATCGCCCACATTCGACCAGCAGACCGGCCAGATCGACCGGCTCCTCAACCAATTGCACCGTCCCGGCTTCGATGGCCGAGATGTCGAGAATATCGTTGATCACCCGCAGCAAATGCTGGCCTGAGCGGCAAATGTCGCCAACATATTCCCCCATTTTCGGGGGCACGTGTCCAAAAATGCCGGACAGGATGGCTTCTGAAAAGCCGATGATGGCGTTCAACGGGGTGCGTAACTCATGGCTGGTATTGGCGAGGAAGTCGGACTTGGCAAGGCTGGCTGCCTCGGCCAGACGGCGGGCCTCGCGCAATTGGACTTCGCGATCAGCCTGGGCCGCCAATTCGGCCGTCAATTCCCGGGTCCGCCGCGCCACCTCGACCTCAAGACGATCATGGGACCGGCGCAATTGGGTCCAACCCAGCCACACCAGCAGGGTTAGCGCGGTACCGCCGATAGCCGCCAGCCGCAGATGGTCGCGCTGAGGGGCGGTTTGGGCGCGAATATCATCAAGCGCCACCCCCGCCACCACCACCAGCGGATAGCGCTCAAGCCGGCGATAGGCATAGATGCGGCGAATTCCATCAATGGTGCTGACCTGCCAATAGCTGCCCACGGGCGAGGCCGAGACCGCCGGCCACAGCGCCGAGGCGGAATTGTCTTCGCCGACCTCCTGCGAGGTGGCGGCGCCGCGGGCGCGAACGATATGATCCTGGGCGCCCACCAGAACAATCACGCCCTTCGGCCCCAGCAGCGCAGGAGCGTAGAAGCGACTGAACGATTGCGGGCCGATCACCAACGACACACCGCCGACGCCATCCCCACTCGTCGCGGGCGCGCCCCGCAGGAACGGAATACCCCAGCCCCCTGCCCGCAGGGCCACCGGCCGGGCGATCACCAGGGAATCGGTGGCGGCGCCAAGCCCCCCTGGGGGATCACCGAGATTCACCCCATCCCGTCCGACCACCCACCCCCGGCCACCCCGATCGAACAGCCCGATCTCGGAGAACAGGTCGCCCATTGCCAGGGTATCGCCAACCATCGCCGCCGTGCGCACCGCCCCGTGTTGGCTCAGGGCGCGCAGGATGAACTTCAACTGGTCGTCGATGAGCGAGACGTTGAGGGTGACGAAACTTTCGAACGAGCGGGCCACGCTTTCGGCGTGGCGGGTGGCATCGCGCTCGGCTGCGGCGTTGATATCGGCCTCCTGGGCCAGGGTGGCCGCCCAGATCGCCACCACCACCGCGACGGCCACCGGCCCGGCCAGCCGATGCCCCAATTTCCAAGCCTTCGCCTTGCTCGTCCTGGTCATCGGAGGGCCCCCCTTTTGCCCGTGCGAGCGCTTTGGCTACCTCCTTCCAGACATGGGAGTGGGCGGGAACCATTCCAAGGCGGAAAACGCGCGTTTTGGGGCAAACGCCGAAAACCATTATGCTTCAAAGCGTTGGTTGCTGATCCGAACCTAAGCTTTGGGGTAAGGCTGTGCACAAGGTCTATACGTTTGACCCCGCAGACAGGGCCGGTCATTGCGCGCAGTGTGGCGCGAGCAGAAATTGACCAGAGGGGGGCGCATGGTCTACCGGAGAAAGGACCCGTGCGGCTGGGACGCCAAAAGTCGAGCGCCGGACCTAGAGGAATTGCACGAAATTCTCAAATGCGCCGCCGAGCAAGGCTGTCGCCAATGCGTCGGATGCAGCGAGAAGGCGTTGGGCTTGTTGAATGAGCGGATCAAAGCGATCAGCCCCGGCTTCCCTTCGACCCTGATGCCAAAGATTTGAAACGAGCGCGAGCCGTCAGTGGTGGCCCTCGCCCTTTTCCTTCTCCTTGCCACCGGGGGGCGCCGCAATCGACATGCTGACATGCAAGCTCAACGGACAAGGCGACGCCACAACACCGCCGATGACGCAGGTCTGCGGCCAGGCATAGGGGGACGCCTCGGACACGACGGCGGCATGGGCGGTACGGCACGAGTAGATGCGCAGCACTTCCTCGCCTGGCTTTAGTTCTCCGGTCGGCACCAGCCAGGAATCGACCGCCTCCTTGGCACCATCGAAGGTATTTACCAGCGCCCGCATGTTGATGCTGGACGCGCTTCGGTTTTGTGCCGTGATCTGCATGCGGCAGCCGGTTTTTTCCGACATGCCGGGGAAGAACACTTGGGTGATGGACAGCTCAAGAATATCCGACGATGGACCCAGCGCCGAATTCATCACCACCTCGTGGGTGGCAGTGTGGTCATCGGCATCGTGGCCGGCCGCAGCGGCGGCCCAACCCATTGCAATCGCCATGACGATCGCTTGCTTCCAGCGCTTCACGAGACCGATACCTTTCGTCAGGGATCATTAGGATTACCCCCGTCCTCGCACCGATAGCAACATTCGAATTGTATCGGCTTCGCCCTCCCCTCAACCGGCGGGCAATTCGACCGTCACGCGCAGGCCCCCTTCGGCGCGATTGGCCAGATGGATATCGCCACCATGGGCGCGGATGCCGGCGCGGGCGATCGACAGGCCCAGGCCAGTCCCGCCGGTATCGCGGGAGCGCGAGGTCTCCAAGCGGACGAAGGGGGCGAACACCGCTTCCCACTGGCTTTGGTCGATCCCTGGGCCGTCGTCGTCGATCACCACCAGTACCTCACCGGGCCGTGTCTCCAGCCCTAACCGCGCCCGCTTGCCGTATTTGGCGGCATTGTCGAGCAAATTGGCCAACGCCCGCTTCAACCCCATCGGCCGCACCGGCATCACCAGGCTGTCCGGGCCATCATAGCTGGCCTCGATTCCGGTGGCGGCAAGGTCTTCGACCAATCCCTGTGCCAGGGCGGCGATGTCGGTGGGACGACGGGCCTCGCGGGCAGCATCGTCGCGGGCGAAGGCCAAGGTGGCGGCAATCATCCGCTCCATCTCGTCGAGATCGACCAGCATCTTATCCCGTTCCGCGTCGTCCTCAACAAACTCGGCCCGCAGCTTCAGGCGGGTGATCGGCGTGCGCAGATCGTGGGAAATCGCTGCCAGCATCTGGGTGCGGTCCTCGACCAGACGACGGATGCGGCCTTGCATGATGTTGAAAGCCTGGGCGGCGCGACGCACCTCGCGCGGGCCGCCTTCGGACAGCGCTGGCGACGAAACATCGACCCCCAGCCGCTCGGCCGCGGCGGCGAAAGTGGCGAAGGGGCTAACCGCGCGACGCACCGCCGCCAGTGCGGCGATCGCCACCACCAGCAGCGAGAACACGACCGGCACCAGGAAGCGCGGCCGCCACAGCGGCTCGGGCGGATTGACCGGCGCCACCACGTTGAGCCAGGTGCCATCCGATAGCTGAACCGATACCCGGAGCGCCGGGACAAAGCCGAAATTGCCCTGCGGATGGGGTGGCGGCGCTCCCTGGGGCGGCTCCAGGCCGGGAGGTGCTGGGGGGGGCGGCCCACCATTGAACCCGTGATTGGGGCCGGCACGAAAATGGAGTTTGGCCGTCACCAATATCTGATGACCGTCCAGGTGGCGACGCAGCTGCTCTTGTAGCGACGCGGCGTCACCCTCGGGATCGTCAGCCTGATTGAAAACCAATTGGGTGGCGCCCCAGCCGAACCGAAATCCCGGCGATTCGACCGTGCGTAGGATCGCCGGTCGCCCCTCGGGCGACGCGTCCTCGAGCAGGCGAGTGACAGCGGCGATCCGCTCGGCGGCGTAGCGGGTTCCCACCAGCGCCAGCGCCTCGCTGCGCTGGATGGCGAACACCGCCAGCGAGGCGGCCAAAGACAGCAGCAACGCCCCCACCAGCACCAGGGCGGTGCGCCCCACCACCGTATCAGGCACCAGAAAGCGGGGCAGTATCCTCATACGGATTGGACCTCGGCGGTGAACAGGTAGCCGCCGCCGCGCACGGTCTTGATCAATTGCGGCTCCTTGGCGTCGTCGCCCAGCTTGCGGCGAAGGCGGCTGACCTGGATGTCGATCGAGCGGTCGAACGGCACCGCGGTCCGGCCACGGGCCAGATCGAGCAATTGGTCGCGCGACAGCACCCGGCGGGGATGTTCGACAAAGGCCTGGAGAAGATCGAACTCGCCGGCCGACAGCGCCACCACCACCCCATCCTTCGATTCGAGGTCGCGGGTGGACACGTCCAGCGTCCACCCGTCAAAGCGCAACCGAACGCCGCCAGCATGGCTTTGCGCGGGAGAGGGGACGGTTTGGATCCGGCGCAGCACTGCCTTGATGCGGGCCAGCAATTCACGCGGATTGAAAGGCTTGGCCAGATAATCGTCGGCGCCCATTTCCAGCCCGACAATACGGTCGGTGTCTTCGCCCATCGCGGTCAGCATAATGATCGGCACCGAAGTCCCCTGGGCACGCAACCAGCGGGTCAGCGATAGGCCGTCCTCGCCGGGCATCATCAGGTCGAGCACCACCAGATCGATTTTCCAATCGTCCAGGGCTTTGCGCATTTCGCCGCCGTCCCGCGCGGTGGTGACGCGCAGGCCATGCTTGACCAGAAACCGCGCCAAGAGGTCGCGGATTTCGCGGTCGTCATCAACGACCAGAATGTGGGGGCCATTTTCCATGGAGATAAAATATAGCGCCTTCCGCCCCTGCGAAGACGGAAATTGGTAACCGATCGTAACTATGGGGCGACCGCGCCATTACTCCGCCGCGCGGACCTTCGACGCCCCCTTGTGAAGGTCCAGTTCGTCCCACACGCTGGCGAAGGATTCAACCAGATGGTCGATCATCTCGTCGGTGTGCAGTGGCGTCGGGGTGATGCGCAGGCGCTCGGTGTTGACCGGCACGGTGGGGTAGTTGATGGCCTGGACGTAGATGTTGTGCTTGGTCAGCAGCAGATCGCTGGCCTCTCGGCATAGGGCGGCATTCCCCACCATCACCGGCACGATATGGCTAACCGACGGCATCACCGGCAATCCACGCTCGGTAAAGCGGCGCTTGAGCGTCGCCGCTCGTTCCTGGTGACGCTCGCGAAGCTCGGGATGCTGGCGCAGGTAGCGCACGCTGGCCAGCGCCGCCGAAGCCACCGCCGGCGGCAGCGAGGACGAGAAGATGAAGCCCTGGCCGAAGCTGCGCACGTAATCGACGCAGGCGGCCGTGGCGGCGATGTAGCCGCCGACCACGCCGACGCCCTTGGCCAGGGTGCCCTGGATGATAGTAATGCGGTGGCGCAGGCCGTCGCGCTCGGCCACGCCCGAGCCTTCGGCCCCGTACATGCCTGCGGCATGGACCTCGTCGAGATAGGTCATGGCGTTGTGGGCCTCGGCGACGTCGCACAATTCGGCCAGCGGAGCGATGTCGCCGTCCATCGAATAGACCGATTCGAAGGCGACCAGCTTGGGCGTCTCCTTGGGGTAGGCCGACAATGCCTCATCCAGACTTTCCGGGTCGTTATGGCGGAAGATGTGCTTGGTCGAATGGCCGTGGCGGATGCCCTCGATCATCGAATTGTGGTTGAGCTCGTCGGAGAACACCACGATGCCCGGAATGGTGGCGCCCAGCGTCGATAGCGTGGTTTGGTTGGCGACGTAGCCCGAGGTGAACAGCAGCGCCGCCTCCTTGGCGTTCCAGTCGGCCAGTTCGCGTTCGAGCAGCACATGGTAATGGTTGGTGCCCGAGATATTTCGGGTGCCGCCGGCGCCGGCGCCGCATTTGCGCAGGCCTTCCTCGGCCCCGGCGATGACTTCGGCGTTCTGGCCCATGCCGAGATAGTCGTTGGAGCACCACACCACCACTTCCGACGTCTTACCGTCACGGCGATTGAAGGCGATGGGGAAACGTCCGCACTGGCGTTCGAGATCGGCGAAATAGCGGTAACGCCCTTCGGCTTTGAGGTCGCTGATCCGCTTGTTGAAGTAGTTCTCGTAAATCATCGCCGTCACTCTCCATCGACCGTCCGCCACACGCCCCGGCGCACAGCTATGTGCTACAAATCATCCACCAGCGCTAATTAATTCCTTGTGAGTTTCTTCCAAAGCCAGCCGGAAGCGCCCGAACATTTCACCGATCTCGGCCTCGCTGATCACCAGCGGCGGCGAAAAGGCGATGGCATCGCCCATGGCGCGCAGGATGACACCATGGCTTTGCGCCGCCGCCACCACGCGGGGCGCCACCGCCAATTTTGGATCGAAAGCGGTCTTGGTCGCCTTGTCGGCCACCAATTCCAGGGCACCGATCAAGCCGATGCCGCGCGCCTCGCCCACCAGCGGATGGGCGGCGAAGGCGCGAAGAGCGTCCTGGAAGGCCGGCGCCACATGGCGGACATGGCCGACAATGTCGCGTTCCTGGTAGATCGCCAAGGTCTCCAGCGCCACCGCCGCAGGCACCGGATGGCCGCCATAGGTGAAGCCGTGGCCGAAGCTGCCGATCTTGCCGGATTCGGCGGCGATGGGGGCGAACAGCTCGCCCTTGACCAGCAGCGCCGAGATCGGCAGGTAGCCGGACGACAGCCCCTTGGCCAGGGTCATCAGGTCGGGCTGGATGCCGAAGGTCTCGGAACCAAACATCGATCCGGTGCGGCCAAAGCCGGTGATGACCTCGTCCACCACCAGCAGCACGTCGTACTTCTTCAGCACCGCCTGGATTTTGGCAAAATAGCCGACCGGCGGCACCACCACCCCGCCCGCCCCCATCACCGGCTCGGCGAAAAAGGCGGCGACGGTGTCCGGTCCCTCGGCCAGGATTTGGGCCTCCAAATCCTCGGCCAAGCGGGTGGAAAATTGCTCTTCGCTCTCGCCCGGCCGACCATTGCGCCAGTAATGGGGGCAGGCGGCGCGCAGAATACCGGGCATCGGCAGATCGAAGGAACGCTGGTTGACCGGCAATCCGGTCAGCGAAGCGGTGGCAACGGTCACGCCGTGATAGGCGCGCTCGCGGGCGATGATCTTCTTCTTGTCCGGCCGCCCCAGGGCGTTGTTCAAATAGCGGATTAGTTTGATCGCGGTGTCGTTGGCCTCGGAACCGGAATTGGCGAAGAACACCCGTGCGTCGGCCAGCGGGGCCATCGCCGCCAGTTTCTCGGCCAGCTTTACCGCCGGGGAATGGGTCTTGGAACCGAACAGATGGTAGAACGGCAATTGCCGCATCTGAGCCGCCGCCACGTCCGCCAGCCGGGTCTCGCCCCAACCGAGCGAGGTACACCACAGCCCGGCCATGCCCTCGATGTACTCCTTGCCGGCTTCGTCGAAAACCCGCACCCCCTCGCCCCGGACGATCACCAGTGGGCCGGTTTCCTGGTGACGCTCCAGATTGGTGTAAGGATGGAGCAGATGGGCGAGATCGCTCTCGGCGGTGGGGCTTCTGGTGGTCATGGGTCCTCCGAATCGGGGAAATCCGACTGTAATCCGCCGACAAGGCCAAGGCCAGCGTGTCGGCGGCTCATTCACCCGGAAGCGCGGAACCGCCATCGCGCAGGGTGAACAGCATCGTCGTTCCCTCGCCGGGACGCGATTCCACCCAGATAGTGCCGCCGAAGCGATTGACGATGCGACGGCACAGGGTCAGCCCGATGCCGGTGCCCTCGGCGTCGCCGGCCGGGTAGAGTCGTTGGAAAATCTCGAACACCTTGTCGAAATATTGCGGCTCGATGCCGATGCCGTTGTCGGAAACGGCGAAGCGCCAGCGGTCTCCACCGATCCATTCCGCCGTCACCGAAATCTGAGCCTTGCGGTCTGGCGCCCGGTATTTCAGGGCGTTGCCGATCAAGTTCTGGAACAGGCTGACCAATTGGGAATGCTCGGCCGCCACCTTCGGCAGCGTTCCCACCGTAATTTCCGCCTGGGTCTCCTGGATATCGAGGGTCAAATTGGCCAAGGCCTCGGCGACGGCCTCGTTGGCAGACAACGATTGCAAGGGTTGCGATGGATTGGCGACGCGGGAATAGGCCAATAGATCGGTAATCAGCTCGGTCATCCGCTTGCCGCTATCGACGATGAAGCCGATGAAATCGTCGGCATCGGCATCGAAGTTCCCCTTGTAGCGACGTTCCAGCAATTGGGCGTAGCTGACGATATTGCGCAAAGGCGTGCGCAAATCGTGGGAGGCGACATAGGCGAATTGCTCGAGGTCGGCATTGGATTGGCCGAGCAGCTTGGTCTTCTCCGCCAGACTTTCCGTTACGTGGCGCCACACGACGATCCGGCGATGGATGATCACCATGGCCACCAGTACCAGCGCCACCATCAAGCCGGCGAACGCCAGGAACTGGTCGCGGTGGTGCCGCCAATCGGCCAAGTAGTAATCCTCGGACTGCCCGACCAGGATGTAATAGGGTTGCCCAGGAATTCGACGAACATGGGCGAGGCGGCAAACGCCATCGACCACCGAACGGTACTCGTAATGGGCGTTCTCGGCCTTGGAAGCGATGATCGCCCTGAGCGCGTCCGAGATGGCGACGGTGCCCAGCAGATCATCCTGCCCCTTGGCTTTGGGGATACGTGCCGCCAGCCGAAAGCTGTCGTGATAGAGCGCGACCGTCCCGCCCGGTCCCATATCGACTCGGGAAAACTCCTTCTCGATCGCCGCAAGGGGAATCGATCCATAGATGACCCCGCCGAAGGACCCATCGGGATTGGGAATTCGCCGACCGAAGGCGACCACCCATTGCCGAACCACCGAGCCGAACAGCGGCGGGCTGGCCAACAAGCCGGTGGACGGGTCATCCCGCATTCGCACGAAATCGGCCCGCGTTGAAATGTCGCCGGAGCGATTGCCAACATTGCTGACGCCAGCGCGGAATGTTCCATCAGCATTGTAGATGCGAAAGCCCAACGAATTGGGATTGCGCTGATCCATCCGACCAAGAGTGACGCTGATCGCCGCGTCATCCCAGCCCCCGGCCCGCTGCTGCCGCCCCACCTCGTCGAGAATCGCCAGCATGCTGAGGTCGATCTGGCCGACGGCGCTATTGAAATTATCGGCCAGGGTCTGGGACAGGTTAGCGGTGGTGATCTCCGCCACTCGGCGGGCGTCGGCTTTGCCCTGAATGATGGCCCAGCCGGTCAGCAGGACGATCACAGCGATGACCAAGCCGCCGCCGCCCAGCAATGCCGGGAGATGGGGCCGGTGTCCGTCGGCGGCCGGGGCGACTTTCATTGGGCGTTCCGAGTGAGCGGCGATCAGCTTGAACGGTAAGCCTACAATAACCGCCCCCCCCATTCCAAAGGCTTAAGCTATTCCTCCCGCCATCCGCCTTCGCTCCGGCGTAGCCACGCCGCGCCGCCGCCAGGCGTGGTGAAGGCCACCTCGTCCTCGCCCTGCCATCCAGCCAGTCCGGTGACCACCGCCGGAATTGCCGCCTCCTGCTCGCCGTCCTGCCACAGCACGACCGCGCCGGGTCGAATCAAAGCGTGGCGCCGTCCCGACGGCGAGGCCAGAGCCACCAGCCAGGGGGCGGTCGTGTCGTGGACGAGATGCCAGGCATCGCCGGCACACACCAGGGCGGCTGCCAGGGGCGCCGTCTGGCTGGTAGCCAAATGACGGGCTGCCAGCACGACCACGTCGTCACCCCGCCAACCGGCGAAAGCGTAATCGGCGGGGGCCGGTGCGTCCTGCTCCCATTCCGCCAGCGGCACCAGGCCGCCAAAGCGCCAAATCTCGGTGCCAGCCCAGGCCTGGGGATTGTCGCCAGCCACCACCGCCGCCAGCCGCCCCGAGGGCGAGGGATGGGGCCGCCCGCCGATCGCCGTCACGGCCCCGCTCCTGTCGTCAACCAGCCGATATAGCGCCGCCTCGTGTCCGGGCAACCAGCCCGCCACCAGGGTAGCGCCGAGAGGGGGGAAATAATCCATGATCTCCTGACGCAGCTCAGGCTCGCATCCGGTGCCGCGTCGGCAATGCCCCCACTCATTGGCCAGAATGGCGGTTGCCCCCCCCGTTAGCTTGAGGCGGACCCCCTCGTCATTGACCACCGCACCAACGGGCCGCGCTGCGGGTCCAAGTACCGGCGCCGGCACGGGCGCTACCGCCAGCAGCGGGGCCAGTTCGCTCCGCCGCTCCTCCAGCGGGCGCGGGCAATCGGCCGCACCAGCGGTAGTGGCGAGGCACAAGGCGACAAGGAAGATAAGATCGCGGCGCATCGAAGGCTCATAGCCCGAAGCGACGGCGAATGCCAGCCCCCACCTCCCGGCCTTGACCCTGGCTGGGCGCGGCTGGCACACTTGACCCCATGGTCTTCAAGTTCCTGCTCACAGCGGTCATCGTCGCTTTCATCTGGTTCGGCTTCCAATATCTCCAGCGTCTGGCGGAGTTGAAGGAGCGGCGCCGGGCTGGGCGGGGCCCCACCATGCCTCCGCCCCATCGCCCCAATGCCGCCAATGTCCAAGATCTGGTCAAATGTCCGATCTGCGACACCTGGCAGGCCGGTGGCGCCGCCCGCCCCTGCGGTCGGGCCAATTGCCCCTATCGAGGCGCACCATGAGAGTTCTCGCCGGCCTGACCCTGACCCTGTGCCTGATCCTCGCCATCGGCGCGGCCGAGGCCGCCGAGCAGCCGGCCTCCGTCAACCGCATCGGCCGCTTCCTCGGTCTGGTCGCCTCGTGCGGCTGCTCAGATGTCAGCCCGGAGCGGATGGTCGCCGATTATGCACACGTCCTCAGCAGCAATTATTCCGCCGCCGAGATCAAGGCCATGAAGGGATATGTGGAACTGGGCGCTGACGAACACTGGGATAACCAGGCGTCGATCTGCGCCGGGGTGTGCATCCGGCGCTGCATGGTCAACGCGGCGGTCGCACCGCTGGGAGGCCGCACCACACCCGGCGTCGATGCCTGCCCGATCAGCGAGCGAGACATGGACCTGGAAGAGCCGCATTACGCATCGCCACGCTGACGCACGGCTGTCCGGTTTTTATTCACGCGAAGCCGCAAAGGCGCGAAGGGTTCGGTGTAACCGATCAATCCTGGTCACCCCGAGCGCAGCCGAGGGATCTCTTTCTGGCATGACGGTACCGATTCTGACGCATCGCGCCAGGATGGGATCCCTCCTTTGTCGGGATGACGGCGCGAGGGGTCGTTATCCGTCTCTTCGCGGCTTTGCGGCTTTGCGTGAATCAATTCGGTGTCGTCGCAACTGGGCCGGCTGAAAGTTGTTCTGCGCCAACGCGATACGGCAACCCCACCGAATTAAGCCGGGCAGCCGCCACGCTGACGCGGTGATGACCGGCCCAGGCCGATCGTTAAAATTTTAGCGGAATTTGAGTCAATTCCTTCGCATCATTTTGAATACCTTTGCGTACTTGCGCGACCGTCGGACTTATTCATAAGATGCAAATGGGGACGGGCGGTACATGACTGGGTGGGAATTGCATGACCGTAAAGCGACCGGCCAACTCTGCCGATGCGGCGATCGAATCGATCCGCCTTAGCCTGCGGACCGATGTCGTCGATGTGCTGCGGACCGAGATTTCGACTCTGCGTTCGCTGCCCCGCAACACCGCCTACGAAACCATCATGAATCAGCCGACGGTGCTTGACGCCTGTTTCCGGCTGATGCGCGAAAAGCCCCAGCTCTTCAAGCAATTCGCCAACGACCAGGCCAGCCCGCCAGTGGCCTTGGACGAGACGATGCTTCAGTGCGGCCGCTCCATGGGCGAGGTCATCGCCCTGGTGGTGCGCGCCGCCGCCCGCCGCTATTTCCGCGCTCGGCTGGGCCTGCGCCGGCCCAAGGCGGCCCCCAAGGCCGGTCTGATGCGCCGGATGGCCCTGGCGCTGAACCTGCAATCGGCGACGCCGACCAAGCGGAGTCCGGTGGCAGAAACCCCGGCCGACCGCCTCTATGCGGCGATGCGCGACTACCTGCAATTCGATTGGCAAGCGCTGTTGATCCCCCACTACACCCCGATGACGCCGCAATTGGTCAACCGACTAGGCGCGCGGCTGCTCGACATTCGCGAACCGGCCGAGTTGAAAGCGCTGGCCGGGGCCAACGATGCCGCCGATTCCGATGGCCGCCTGCCGCTGCTGCTTGACGGCGCCCGACGAATGATCCCGGCCGGCGGCGACGTCATTGATCCCGACATTCTGTGGCAGGTCTGCCAGCAAATGGATCTTGGCCGGCTCTATCCCAACCGCGACGCCGCCGCCATCCGCCGCGCCGTCGCCCAGGTGGCCGCCACCCAGGGCGAGGCGGTGGCGCTGATGTTGCCGGTGCTGGGCACCGATATCCGCCGCTTCACCGCCTTTTTGATGATCGCCCATGCCGGTCTGGGGGAGCAGCGTTTCCGCCAGGTGTTCGGCCGTGGCGGCCAGCTCAAGTTGGTGCGCCGCTGGATGGAGCAATTGGCCACCACAGCGCCCCCGCCCCCCCGGTTGGACGAAATGAAGCGGGTCTACCAGGGCGTCTTTGATGCCGGCACCGCCGAGCCTACCGCCGTCGATGCCGACGGCAAGGTTGATCGCGAACGCGTCCGTGCCGAATTGCGCGAAGCGATGCAACGGCTGCCGAGCCGGGCGGGGCAGTCGAAGCCGAGCTAGGAGCGCCATGCACCAACTCTTCGCCAGCTTTCTGGTGGTGTTCGGCGCGCTCTTCCCGATCGTCAACCCGCCGGGCAGCGCCCTGATGTTCCTCGCCCACACTCGCTCGGTCAGCCGTGCCGAACGGGCCGAGCTGGCGGCTCGGGTCGCGCTCTACGCCTTTCTCATCATCAATGGCTCTCTCTATGTCGGCGCGGCAGCGCTGACCCTGTTCGGAGTGTCGATGCCGGCACTCCGGGTGGGCGGCGGGCTGGTGATCGCTGTTGCCGGCTGGCGCCTGCTCAACGCCAAAGCCGGCGTGGCCGACCGCGACGTCGAGATCGACCATAGCCCCGAGGGCTTGGCCAGCGCCGCCTTCTTTCCCCTGACCATGCCATTGACCACCGGCCCCGGCACCATCGCGGTGACGATCGCGCTTGGCACTGGCCACCCTTTCGCGGGCGGCGAAGCGCTGCCAGCGGTGGTAGGCGGGCTGCTGGCATCGCTGGCGATCAGCGGATTGATCTATCTCTGCTTTCGCTTCGCCGACCGCACCGAAGGCCTGCTCGGCCGGGCGCTCACCGACGCCCTAATGCGACTGTTCGCCCTTTTGCTGCTCTGCCTAGGTGTCGAGATCATCTCGCGCGGACTGGCCGAGATGGTTCACAAATTATAGCCAGGGCCTCAGCCCGCAGCGGCGTGAGGGCCATCCTGTAAGGTGAAAAAGAACGTCGAGCCTTCACCGCGAACCGACTCAACCCAGATTCGACCCCCGTGATGCCCGACGATTTTGCGGCAAATGGCAAGCCCGATGCCGGTCCCGTCGTATTCCTTGCGGGTATGCAGGCGCTGGAAAATATCGAAGATGCGCTCAAAATAGTCGGAGGCGATGCCGATGCCATTGTCGGCAATCGACACCTCCCATCCGCCGATGCCCGCCTCGACACCGATGGTGATCCTGGGCCGACGCTCGGGGTGCCGGTATTTCAGCGCGTTGCCGATAAGGTTCTGGAACAGTCGCACCAGCTCGCCGTGGGAGCCGAAAACGATGGGCAGATCGCCGGAAACGGCAATCTCCGCTGACGTGTCTTCGATCGTCAGCCTCAGGTTGTTGATGGCGAGGGTGGTGATGTCCGCCAGCGGCGTCGGCGCCATTGGGTCTCCGGCACGACCCGCCCTGGAGAACTCAAGGAGATCGAGAACCATTCGATCCATCCGTTGCGCCCCCTCACGGGCGAATTCCAAGAACTCCCGGCCGGCGGCATCAAAGGATTCCGCGTAACGCCGCTCCAGCAACGCGATGTAATTGCTGACCATCCGCAATGGTTCCCGCAGATCGTGGGAGGCGACATAGGCGAATTGCTCGAGATCGGCATTCGATCGCTCCAGCCTGCGGGATTGCTCTGCCAGCCGAAGGTTGCCCGACCGCAACTCATCCTCCGCCCGCTTTCTCTGGCTTTCGCGATGATGATTGTCGATAGCGAAAGAGATGTTGCGCGACATCTCACGCAGTTCGCTGACGCTCTCGTCGTCAAACGCGGCACGGCGAGCGCAATAGACCGATAGAACGGCGTAGGCCTTGCCATCTCGCTGGATTGGAAACGCCGCCGCCGACTTCCAGCCCCGGGCGCTTCCAAAAGCCCGCCACGGGGAGGTCACCGCGCTCTTCTGGTAATCGTTCACCACCACCGGATGGCATTCGCGGAACGCCGTCGCGATCGGTCCCCGGCCTTCGGGCTCATCGGCGTTTGAACTCAAGCGGATCTGATCAATGTAATCCAGTTCAGCGCCGTAGCGCGATACCGGACGGAATAAATGCGCGTCCTCGTCATGCACGCAGACGAACGCCATTGTCATGCCGCCGAATTCCACGGCGCAACGGCACGCCAACGCGAAGAGTTCCTCCTCGGCAGGAACCTGAATGATCGTCGCGTCGATGGCGCTCCTGGCCTTGTAAAGCCGTCCCAGATTGGCGATCCGCTCCTGTGACCGACGCTGCCGACTGAACAGCATCAGAAGCAGCGTGGCGAGAACCAACGTCAACGCGCCGGCGGCAACGGTCTGAACAAGCCACGGACGCATGAAGTCGTGGTGCGCCAACCCGACAATCACCATGACGGGGAAACCGCTCGTTCGCTGGAACGCGGTTAGGCGGGCGATGTTATCAACCTTTGAAACGAAATCGTCGATGCCCGTGGTCTCTCCCGCCAGGACCCTCTTGGTCAGCGAGGTCATGACGGGCTCATTCAGTTGGCCGGGGACTTGAGGCCGGCGCGCGATCAACTTCGAGGTCTCGCTCCGCCGGATCGAGATCAGCCCATTGGCGCCGACGTCGGGACCATCGATCAAGTGCTGGATATACGAGATATCCAGTGCCGCATTGACCGCCCCGAGGAAACGCCCATCGGGAGCGCGAATCGGCACGCCGATGATCACGGTAGGCACCTGCATGCCCTTGCCGACAATGACGTCGGAAATGATCAAGTCATTGGCGGCATTGTCGCGTAAGGCGCGGAACCAATCCCGGTCACCGACGTTGATGCTGGCCTTGTTGGCCCCCGCCCCCATGATCCCTTGGCCGTCGGCGCTGAATACCCGGTAGTTGACGATTTGGGGGAAGCGGCGAAGATGGCTTTCCATCAGCGTCTCGATCTCGGAGCGACGCGCCGCCGTCAGGCGGGATGAAAGGTCCTCGGGCGTCACAAAGCGGGCAAAGACCTCGATATCGCTCCGAGATCGCGCAAGCGTCTGTTCGACGTTGTCGCAGATGATTTCAGCGAGGTTGGTGGCGGTCGTTTCCGCATCGAGATGGATGCGGTCATAGCCACGAATCGACACCCCACCGACCAGCAGGATGATTGCCGCCAGCGCGACGAAAAGCGTGGCTGACTGGTAGCTCCCCCTTGGCATCCGCCATCCCTTCCGCGCAACCGGTCATGCCAAAAGGCTAATTCGCGCGAAGCGCTTTCACAACAATCATTACAGCAACCCAGGCGCGGCGCCCCCCACATCAGAGGGAAAAAATGTCGGCTGGCTGGCTGATCAGGTCGTAGGCCATCTTGGCCGCCACCGCCAGCACCACCAACGCCAACAGAATGCGCAATTGGTCACCCCGTAGCCGCACACCCAGCCGGGCGCCAATTTGGGCGCCGACGGCACCGCCGACCAGCAGGATCGCCGCCAGCACGGCATCGACGGTGTGGGTGGTGGCTGCCTGCATCAGGGTGACGCCAGCGGTAACGAAGATGATTTGGAACAGCGAGGTGCCGACCACCACCGCCGTCGGCATACCCAGCCCATAGATCATCAGCGGGACCATGACGAATCCGCCGCCGACCCCCATCACCGCCGACAGCAACCCACCGAAGGCGCCCACTGCCAGCGGCGGCAGGATGCTCACGTAAAGGCGCGAGCGCGGGAAGCGCATCCGGAGCGGCCAAGCGTGCCAGGGCAAGTGCCGCTTATGCCGGGCTGGAGCCGGCCCCGGCGCACCGATGGCGCTGCGCAGGCTTTCACTCAGCATCAGCAGCCCGACCAGACCGAGGAACACTAGGTAGCATAGGCTGATCACCAGATCGATCTGCCCCAGACGTTGCAGGGTGGCGAATAGCCAAACCCCAAGCGCCGAGCCGACCAAGCCGCCCGATAGCAACAGCCCGGCCATTTTGCCATCGACGTTGCGCCGACGCCAATGAACGAACACCCCCGACACCGCATTCCCCAACATCTGGTTGGCGCCGGTGGCCACGGACACCGCAGGCGGTATACCGAGGAACATCAACAGCGGCGTCAGCAAAAAGCCACCACCCACCCCGAAGATACCTGACAGCAGCCCGACGCCGCCGCCGACGGCGAGCAAGCCCCAGATATCCACCGAGCGTTCGGCGATGGGCAGGTATATGTTCAGCATGGTCCCCAACCCCTACCGCATCCGGCGGCGAAGGGAAAGGCTCAAGCCCGGTGGCGCTCAAACAGTGAGATGACGCGCGCCGCCAATTGGCGCGCACTGCGCAGGAATTGGCGCGCCACCCGCCAGGCCGGCAGCACCTCCAATTTGCAATGGGCCCAATTCTTGGCGGCAAGGATCAGATCACGGACGCGAACGAACCAGGCGATGGCTTCCAGCTTGGGTTCGCAGATCGTGTAGATCCGAGCCACCAGGGCAGTCGGCACCAGCTTCGCCGCCACCAGCAGCACCACTCCCGCCAGCGCGTGGCCGGCGGCAATCAGCCACAGCGCCACCAATTCGATCAGCACACCCAACCCGATCGGAACCAGCAACACCGCCAGACAGGTTGGCGGCGAGCAAGCGGCGAGATGGGCTTCGAGCCTGGCGATCGGCCGCAGCCGGCCGATCCAGGCGCCAAGGCGCACCAATCCGTGCCAGAGATATTCCTCGACCAGCATCCAGGCGGTGACTAGCACCACCAGAGGCGGGGTCAGCAGACGTTTAAAGGCGGAGCTGCGGAGCGTCATGGCCACGATCAGATAATGCAATGGCGGACCGACGCAAGGCCGAAATCAGCGCCCCCGGCGAATGGCTTGGATCAAGGTCTCCAGCCCATCCAGAAAGCGCGAGCGATCACGGGGAGTGAAGCCGGCCGGGCCGCCGGTGATCTCGCCGGCATCCCGGAGTGATTTCATCAGATCGCGCATCGCCACCTGCATGCCGATATTGGCCTCGGCGAAGGGACGACCGCGCGGGTCGATGGCACGGGCGCCCTTGGCGACACAGCGCGCCGCCAGCGGCACGTCGGCGGTGACCACCACATCGCCGGGTTCGGCCCGTTCGACGATGGCATCGTCAGCGGCATCGGCCCCCTCGGCCACCACCACCTTCTCCACCAACCAGTGGTCACCCCGCATCCAGCTATTGGCGACGATCACCACCGGCAGGGTGTGGCGCTCGGCCACCTTGACCACCTCGTCCTTGACCGGACAGGCATCGCCATCAACCAGAATTTGCAAAGCGTTCCCTCCCCATTCAAGGATGTTCTGGAGGAAACCGCCCAACCAGGCAAGCGCGCTCGCCTTTGTCGGGGGGCTGCGCTATGGTACCCCATCCCTTTGGGATAGATTGGTGACGATGACCATGAGCCTGGAACGCCGCTTCCATCTGCTGATCGGCCTGACCCTGGGGATCGGGTTCCTGATTTTCGCCGGTCTGGGATACCAGAAGGAAAAGCGGGACGCGGAAGAAAGCCTGCGCATCTCGGCCGACCGCGTCCGCAATGTCCTGATGGCGACGCGGCGCGTCTACCATCATCAATTCATCGAGAGCGGCCTGCCGCTCAACGAGAAAACCCTGGGCTTCCTGCCGGCCCATGCCGTCGGACGCGTCTCCAAGGACCTGGCCAATTGGGACAAGACCGGCTTTTCCTTCAACAACGTCAGCGACCAACCGCGCAATCCGGACCAGCGAGCAGATTCGGTCGAAATGGAGGCCATCGAGTTCTTCCGCACGCACCCGGCGGATGAGACTCGCTTCGTCCCCTACACCGCCGCCAACGGCGAACCCTATTATCACTATGCCCGCCCGATCTGGATCGAGAAATATTGCCTCGAATGCCACGGCGATCGCGACAAGGCCCCCGCCACCATCGCCAAGCTCTACGACACCGCCTACGGCTATCAGGTTGGCGAATTGCGCGGCATCCTCAGCATCAAGATTCCCGCCCGCCCGGTGCAGGAGCAGCTTCGACTCGGCTTCTATTACACCCTGGCTTGGACCGGCTGCACTCTGATGCTGCTGTGGCTGGTGGTCGCCTTCCTGGTCCGCGTGGACGTCATGCGTCCGCTTTTTCGCCTTCACCAAAGCATTCTCGGCCTGACGCGGGGAACCTTGTCAGGGCGAGTCGGCGCGCTTCCCGGCGTGTTCGGCGACATCGGCGAGGCCTTTGACGTCATGGCGGAATCTCTGGAACTGGAGCGATCGCGCCTCGCCGCCTCGGAGGAACGGTTCCGCTACCTGGCGACGACGGCCACCGATGGCATCATCCAGACCGATTCCGATGGCACCATCCTGTTTTGGAACGAGGGCGCGGAATCGATCCTTGGCTACCGCCAGTCCGAAATCATCGGCAACCCGGTCACCAAGATCATTCCAGAAAGATTCCGTGCCGCCCACTCCGCCGCCATGGCCCGGATTCGGGCGGGCGAAATGGGCCCGCATATTGGCCACTCGGTGGAACTGATCGGCCTCTGCCACGATGGCATCGAGATCCCCATCGAGATCTCACTGAATACCTGGCGGAGCGGGGATCAGCGCTTTTTCGTCGGCATCGTGCGCGATATTCGGGATCGCAAGGCCGCCGAGCAGCAGATGGCGCGCGAGCGAACGCGGCTTGAAACCATCCTCCGCACCGCCAGCGACGGCATCCATATTCTCGACGCGGACGGTCTGCTGATCGAGGCCAATGACGCCTTCCTGTCCATGCTGGGCTACGACAAGAGCGCCATTGGCAAGGCTCGGGTAAGCGAATGGGACGTCCAGGATGCGTGGGAAACCATTCGTGCCAGGAACAACGCGCTGATCGAAAACAAGGGCGGCGCGGTCTTCGAAACCCGGCACCGCCGTACCGATGGCGAGATGCTGTTCGTCGAGATCAGCGCCTGCGGCATTCAGATCGAAGGCTGTGGCTTCCTGTATTGTGCCTCTCGCGACATTGGCGGGCGGATCGCCGCCGAGGCTGCCATGCGGGAAAAGACCGAAATGCTGATCCAGTCCAATGCGGACCTGGAGCAATTCGCCTATGTCGCCTCACACGATCTGCAGACACCGCTGCGCAACATCGTCAGCTATACCCAATTGCTGGAGCGTCGCTACAAGGGCCGACTGGACCCAGACGCCGACGATTTCATCGGCTTCATCGTCGATAGCAGCAAGCAAATGTCCCAGTTGATACACGATCTGCTGGAATATTCTCGCGTTTCCAACCAGTTGACGCCGCCGGTTCCGACCGCAGCCGCCGAGGCCGTCGCCGAAGTCCTGAGCAATCTCAAGCCCGAACTGGAGCGAAGCGGGGCGACGGTTGAAGTCGGCGAACTGCCGATAGTGATGGCGGATAGAACTCACCTCGTCAGCCTGTTCCAGAACCTGCTGGATAACGCCCTCAAATATCGCCATCCGGAGCGCAAACCGGTCCTATCGGTACGGGCGGAGCGGGATCCGACCGGCCTGTGGCGCTTCGCCGTGGCCGATAACGGCATCGGCATCGACGAGGCCTACCGCGACAAGGTCTTCGAGATATTCCAGCGCCTAAATCCCTCGGCCAACACCGAGGGGACGGGCATCGGCTTGACCCTGTGCCGCCGCATCGTCCATCGCTTCGGCGGAACCATCCGGGTGGATTCGGTACCGGGCCAGGGGGCGACCTTCGTCTTCACCCTGCCGGATGGCACCCCACCAGCCTGATTGGCTCGTCACATCACGAAGGCGCACTTCTCCAAGGGCGTACGGGTGTCGATGTTGCGCCCGCGATTCAAATGATCGTCGATTTCGGCGGCAGCGCCGATCATGCGGCCGTACAGGAAGACGTTGAAGGCGGCCGTCTCCAAGTCCTTCTCGGTCAGCTTGCCGGAACGAAAATCGTCCCATAACAGGCCCAGAAGCAGGGACGCCACCACCGCATCGATGTTGACGCAGAACACATAGGGCGTGGCACCCGCATCGTAGAGGGCCTGCACCAGCTCGCCGTAGAAGGCGTGGAAAACGTTGTAGTCACCGTGCGTCGCCATGTATTTGGCGATGAAGCGTTCGCGCGGGTCGTGATTGACCTTCTTGCCCCTGAACACCGGATGGTGGACCCCCGGCAGAGCGCGCGGGCCATCCAATCCGCCCTCCTCCGATTGCAGCTTTTCCTCCTTGTAGGCTTCGGCGAAGCCGGCTGCCATGGCCTTCAAATCGATGCCGTGGTGGGGGTCGCTGGGATCGCGGAGATCCACCGCCTTGAACCGCTCGATCAGGAAGGCCATGCCCTGGAAGCCGTTGCCACCGTGGCTGTAGCCGCTGTGGCTAAGGAAGCCGATCATACCCTTGTTGATCTGCACCCGTTCAGGGACCTGCGGGCCATCCGAGCTGACCGCCCCCTTGGCGCCCTGGGCGGTAATCGAGCCGGGACCATTCGAGATCAACAGCCCGATCAGAATCTGCAACGGCCGCGCCTTGTCCGGCGTCGGCTTCTTGCCGGTCAAAGCCAGGAAAAGGAAATCCGCCATGGTCCAGCGGTTATAACGCTCGTCGCGCGGGACGCCCCACAGGCTGCCTCGCTGATGGTACTGGCTGGGAATCGAGGCGCCGATCATCACCCCGTACAGACGCAGATACCAGGGCAGCGTCTCGGCGGTAATCCGGGTGATCCGCTTGCGCATCAGCGGCCCCCAGGCAATGGTGGTGGAGATGGCGGCCAGGATGGCGTCGCGCGACGGCCTGCCGCCCAATTCCGCCAGAAAGCGCAGGAAGACCGATCTTCCGCCCCGGTTATAGACCGCGATCTGCATCGCCTCGGGACGCGGGTCGTCGGCCTCCTCCTCGGTGGCCAGGAACAACTGGTGAGTATCGTCATCGACGACAATCTTCGAGAAATCGAATTCGTCGTCGTGGCCATCCTTGAGACCGGAATGGGCGAACAATTCGATCAGCGCCTTGGTACAGGCCAGCGCCCGTTCGATGCGGCGCGGCCCGATGATCGCCGCCGCCGCCGCCATCACAGTATTGGGCGAATTGCCGGCCTCGCGCGCCGCGTCGGCGGCGGCCAGAGCCGGATGACCCACCAAATTGAGCTCGGCGGCGACGGCGATATCCAGCATCGCCCGTTCGTTCTCGGCGGCAATGTCATGAACCAGGGGCAGGGCGAAAATCGCCTCCAAAGGCAACAGCGCCAGATCGAGGACGGAATGGCCGTGAACGCTGGTCACCTGGGTCTTGGTATCCATCACCGAGGCGCCGGACTTGTCCTTCATCGACTGGCGGGGAATGACCGCGCCGATTTGCTTGGCGAGGGCCTGAATCTGGACGTTGTAGGGCGGTACCGCCTCGATGGTCGGCAAAGCCAAGTGGGCAGGCAATTGAATCCGCTGGTCGTTGGCCATCCATGGCTTCAGGGACAGATTGCCGTGCGGCTCGAAATCCGGCTTTACGCCGTTCAAGGCCATCACGGCGGTCAAGGCGCGCGGGATATCGGCGATGTTGGTGACCACGGCGCCCTTGGCCGAGGCGATCGGTGTGTCCTCGGAGAAGACGCCATCGACCCCGAACGCCTCCATGAACCAACATTCCTTGTCCTCGGCCCGGTCTCCAGACCCGGCCATGGCGCCGGCATGACCGACCGCGCGGGTCAGTTTCGACTTCCACCGCCCCACCACGCAGGCGACGATCGGCTTGGTGAAGGTCAGGCCCCGCTCGTAATACCCGCCCGGTTCGGCATAAAGAACCGCCGCCTTGGTGCGCGCATCGTTGGACAAGGCGTGATTGAAGTCAGGCGCTGCGTAATGGATGTAGACATCCTTGCCCGACGAAATCAGCGTCGTGGTGCCCCAGCCCTCGGTCGCCAGATATTGGGCAATGGTGGTGGTGAAACTGCCGGAATTCGAGAAGATCGAGATCGATCCCTTGAGCAGAATCTCTTCCGGGCTGTCGCCGCCCAGCGCCCCACCGATACGGACCTTGTTCCAGGAATCAGCGACCCCCAGGCAGTTGGCGCCAAAGATATCGACGCCGTTGGTCTGCCCCAGGGCGCGGATTTCGCGGGCGTCGTGAATGGCGATCTTTTCGGTGACGATGACGATCTTCTTCAGATCGGGATTGACCCGAATCAACTCGGCCACGCCATCGCGCACGCCCGATGGCGGCAGATAGACCACGCCGGTGTCGAAGGCGAGACCGGCATCCAGCCCCTCGCGCACACTGTTGAAGACGGGAATGTCGCCGATTGGCGTCGGCAGGACCTGGCCGAACCGCCCCGGAGAGGTCCCGAACACCACGTTACCGCCGGAATAGACGTGGCTGATCGGAGTCACGGTTCGCGACTCGCCGCCCAGGATGTTCAGGACGCAGACGCGGTTGTCGCGGGTGGCGATCTCGTCCAGGGAATTGGCCCCGAGGAAGTAGGGGAACGTCTCGATGCCCTTCTTGTACATGGCAAGCTCTCCGAAACGTCAGGTGTGGGCGAGACCGAGCGCGGTGGCGATTTCCTGGCGGCCGCCGGCCCGCATCCACTCGTCGATTTTCTTGGCGTAATTGACGACCTCGGAGATCGCGCTGTCGAAGCCGAAAAAGCGATAAGGCAGGCCTAGGGATTCGCAGGTCTCGGCCAGGGCGCCTAATCCACGAACCAGATGGGGGCCGCCGCGCCCAACCACCACATAAAGCGGCGTCGGGCCATAGATGCTGAAATGCTCCCTGAGGGCATCACCCATGGCGCGGAAGGTCTCGTAAACGTCCGTGTTGTTTGACCGTCCGCCGATGATGAACAGGACGTTGGCCCTGGACAGCCAGTGTTTGTAGCAGATGGCGGCCACCTGCTTCATCTTGTCGTAGGGCGGGTTACCGCCGAAATCGGACGAAATAATGGCCTGATCGCCCAGCACCTCGGTCACCAGCGAATTGGCGCCACCGCCGAAGGTCGGGGCAAGAATGGTGCCCTGTTCGTTGATGACGAAGACGTCCGATTGCCCCTGGTGGGTGCGCAGTTGATTGACTTCCTGCTCGAAATCCGAGGTGTCGGCGGTGAACACGTGATCGGGCAGATCGAGCCGGTGCCAGCGCGGATCGTCGCGGTCGAAACCGCATTTGAAATCGCAGGCCACCGGAATCAATCGAGCATCCCGATCGGGGCGCATACGGATCGGGTTCAGCTCCAGGGTGGTCATGCCGTAATGGTGCATCAGCTCCCACAGCTTGGGGAGCTGCTGCACCAAGGGCGAGATGATCTCCTTGGGGGCGCCAATATCCACCAGCGCGTTGGCCACCACAAAGGCCTTGAGGCCAGTCAGCGCCTCGAAGGGCACGTTGGCGATGAAACGCTTGTCCAATTCCTCAATGTCGATGCCGCCCATATGGGTCAGGGTCATGGTCGGCGCGCGGAACTCGGTCGAATCGCTGATGGCGAAATACACCTCGTGCTCGGCGGGGACACCGCTTTCGAAGGTGACGCCGTTGGCCTTGGCCACGATGTTGCCGACGCGATGCTCGGCGAAATACAGCCGCTCCTTCTCTTTGAGCGCCGTCTTGAGGTCGGTGGCCTTGCCAATCAGGCCCGACTTGCCCTTTTTGCCCACGCCACCCTTGAACAACGGCTTGATGAAGATGAGTTTGTGGCGATCAATCAGATCCTTGATCTCATCTTCCGTGGCCCCCGGCCCCAGAACCTCGGAGGTGGGAAACTCCACATGCTCAAGCAGCTTCGAGCCATACAGCATGCCTGTAATCTGCATTTCCGACTCCCCGCGTGACTGCACGACCCGCAAGCGAACGCTACTGCGGAAGCGGGTGAATGACCAGAACCTAAACGATAAAGTCCGGTCGGAAACGGTCGTTTCAGTGCCAGCGGATCAGCCGCGCTGAGTCACGCCAGCGTCGCGAGCGGCTCCCCGCCCGCAACGCAGCGCTATCAATTGGTGATTCAGGACTCCCCCGGCCTTTTCTTCGGTGCCGGGCGCGCTTCGAAGGGCGTTATCGGGGCGGCGATCTTTTTCACCGGCTTCTTCGGTTTTTTCGCCTCGCGGCTGCTGCGCTTCTGACTCTTTGCCATATCGATTCTCCTAGGTGGGAATGGTTATTGGTCTATTGTCCGCGCCGCAGCGCCTCCAATCTGACCTGGAACGACTCGCGCGACTTGAGAAGATCGCGGATGGCGATCAGGTCGGCGGCATCGCCGGATGACATCCGCATCACCGGACTCTGATTGCCGAATTGGGCGAGAGGTTCTCGCAGCCAGCGAGCCGCCCCCGCCGCTTCGTTGCGCAAGAGGTTATGAATGGCACCGACATGACGCAGGCGCCGGACCACATCGTGCGACATGCTGGCGATATTTCCGGCTTGCCATTCGGCAATCTGAACGGCAAATGGAAAGCCAAGAAGGCCACGAATTTCGCTGGCATCGAAATTCCATAACGCAAGGACACGGAATACACTGGCGATGCTCTTTGATAATTGCTCATTAGCTTCTGGCATTTATTTCCCGATATCGGCAGGTCACTCATCGACAGGCTGTACCAATATGGTGTTTATTTTATTTAATGCCACGCCATCCCAGACGAATCGACCTTGCCTATCAGGTCAACACCGAGAGATGGCATTGGCCTCGCCTTGGGTCGGTCAGTGATAGCCATCGCCCTGGCGGACCTTGCCGTGAAACACCGAGTAGGCCCAGATCGTATAAGCCAGGATCATCGGGATGGTCAGCACCGCGCCGACCAGGGCGAAACCCTGGCTCTGCGGCGGCGACGCGGCATCCCAGATCGAGATCGCCGGAGGAATGATGTTTGGCCACAGGCTGATCCCCAGCCCGCCAAAGCCGAGCAGCATCAACATCAGGGCCGAGAGGAATGGCAGTGCTTGCGCCTTCCGGGAAACCGAGCGCAGTAGCACGGTGACGCTGGCCGTCACCAGCAGTGGCACCGGCGAAATCCATAACAGCGTGGGGAAACTGAACCAGCGCGCGGCAATCGCGGGATCGGCCAGCGGCGTCCATACACCGACAACCACCATCACCGCGACCAGAGCCCACGTCAGCCGGCGGGTGATCCAATAGGCCCGCTCTTGCAGGTTGCCCTCGGTCTTCATAATCAGCCAGGTGCTGCCGAGCAAGGCGTAGGCGATTACCAAGCCGGCGCCGGTAAACAGCGAAAACGGCGAGAGCCAGTCGAGCGAGCCGCCAGCATAGGCGCGCCCGGCCACCGGAATACCGCGAATGAACGCACCGAGCGCGATTCCTTGGAAAAAGGTGGCGGCGACCGAGCCGACGATAAACGCCTTGTCCCAGAAATGCCGTTCATGCTCGCGGGCCTTGAAGCGGAATTCAAAGGCGACGCCACGAAAGACCAAGCCGATCAGCATGAAGGTCAGCGGCAGCGACAGCGCACTGAGCACCACCGCATAGGCCAGGGGAAACGCCGCCAGCAGGCCGGCGCCACCGAGAACCAGCCAGGTCTCGTTGCCGTCCCAGACCGGAGCGACCGTGTTCATTATCACGTCCCGGTCGTCCTTGGCGGTGAACCACGGAAACAGAATTCCCGCTCCGAGGTCGAAGCCATCCATCACCACGTACATGAGGACCCCGAACAGAATGATGGCGGCCCAGATCAGCGACAGGTCGATGCCCATGCGGTCACCCCCCCCTTGGCGTCGTGGGTCCGCCCGCCACCGGCCCGAGGTGGATGAGGCGCAGCATATAGACGATGCCCATACCGAAGACGGCGCCGTAGACCAGGACGAACAGCACCAGCGTCACGCTCATCTCCGCCGGCCCGTGCGCCGACGCAGCGTCGGCGGTGCGCAACAGGCCGTACACGATCCATGGCTGCCGCCCCATCTCGGTGGTCACCCATCCCGCCAGCAGAGCCACCAGACCGGAGGGGCCCATCCAGGCCAGCAGCAGCAGGAACGGACGGTAGTGCCATAGCCGGCCCCGACGCCGCAGCCAAACGCCCCACAGGCCGAGACCGATCATCGCCGCCCCCAGGCCGACCATGACCCGAAACGACCAGAACACCACCGCGACATTGGGCCGGTCGGCAGGCGCGAAGTCTTTCAGTGCCGGCAGCGACCCATTCCAATGATGGGTCAGGATCAGACTGCCGAGATGGGGGACGGCCAAGGCGAAGCGGGTCTGTTCCCGTGCCATATCAGGCAGGCCGAACAGGAACAGCGGCTCGCCGCCGCTGCTGGCGTTCTCCCAATGGCCCTCGATCGCGGCAATCTTGGCCGGCTGATAGGCAAGGGTATTCAGACCATGCAGATCGCCAACGATCGCTTGAAGAGGCGCTACCGCCACCAGCATCCACAGGCTCATCGACAGCATCTTGCGGATCGCCGGCAGATCGTCGCCACGCAACAGATGCCACGCCGCCGAAGCCGCAACCACCAGCGCGGTCGCCAGGAACGCAGCCGCGCTCATGTGGACTAGGCGATAGGGGAAGGATGGATTGAAGATTACCCGCAGCCAATCGGTTGGGATCATCCGGCCATCGACGATTTGATAGCCCTGTGGCGTCTGCATGCAGCTATTCGACGCCAGAATCCAGGTGGCTGAAATCAGCGTGCCCCCAGCAACGAGCACGGTGGCGAGAAAGTGCAGGCTGGGTCTCACTCGGTTCCAGCCAAACAGCATGATTCCCAGAAAGCCGGCTTCCAGAAAAAAGGCAGTCAGCACTTCATAGGTCAGCAATGGCCCGGTAATGCTGCCGGCGAAATCAGCGAAGGGACCCCAATTGGTGCCGAACTGGTATCCCATCACCACCCCGGACACCACGCCCATGCCGAAATTAAGCGCAAAAATCTTCGCCCAGAATTGATACAGGTCGCGATATAGCACCTGCCCGGTGCGCAGCCAACAGGCCTCTAGCGCCGCCAGATAGCTGGCCAGGCCGATGGTGAGAGCGGGAAAGATAATGTGGAAGCCGACGGTGAATCCGAACTGGATTCGAGCCAAATCAAGAGCGGTCGAGTCCGACATCTCCGGCCTTTCGCGTTGGCACAGATCCCAATTCGTCGCGTAGCGCCCCTTTGGGGGCCTATTCCATCATCCGCAACAAACGGATGGCTTCGCGCACCGATTCCGCCGCCTTGGCGTCCTTGTGGCTCAACAGGGCCGCCGCGTGAATCAATTTGGGCATCGCGGCATGCACACCACCCGGCGCATTGGCCAACGTCTCAGCCTGGGCGATGAACCTCCGGCGCTCATCGTCGGTCAGGTCGCCGCGCTCCGCCAGGCTCAGAAGCTCATCGTAGTGTTCGAGGTCCATAGCCCACTCCTCTTAGTCCAAGAATCCCCGGAAAGATCTGGCCCAGACCTTAGCGAGTGGGGCGCCCGGTCAGCAGGGTCGGAAAATACCTAGCGTGGCCGGACGGCCGTCACCGAGCGCATACAGGACAGAGGTTCGAGATCGAAAGGAGTGTCGAACGGAGAATTGTCTCATCTCGATCGGGGAATTGAGGGGAACGCGGACCAGAGCGTTGCGGGCATTTGGATGACCATCGCTGGCAAAGCAGGGGGGGGGGGGCGCACGAGCCACATGACATTTCCCCGTCTGTGAACACCGTCACTTCGCCGCATCCGCAGCCACGCTATAGCTGGCGTTGGACGACGCTGTTTTGAGGAGGCTTCCCATGGCCACGGGGACGATCAACGCGATCTCACTGTTCTCCGGTTTGCCGCCCGACGCCGTACATGACATTGAGCGCCGCTGTTCCTGGCAGCGATTCGATGAGGGCGAACAGATATTTGACCGGGAGAGTGACGCCCTCGATGTGTATTTCGTGGTGTCAGGGGGGGTTCGTATCTCCCGAGTTCTCGACCAAGAGCGGGAAGTGGCCCTGGCCGATGTGGAGGCCGGCCAGTATTTCGGCGAGATCGCCGCCATCGATGGACTGAGGCGATCGGCCCGAGTGGTGGCACTCCAACAGACAGTCGTTGCCTCGCTGGATGGCACCGCCTTCGTCGCCTTCATGGGGCTTTACCCCAGCATCGCCCTTCAGGTCATGGGGCGCCTGACACGCATCGTTCGTGATCTCGATGATCGTATCACCAAGATATCGACGCAAAGCGAAAGTCAGCGGATCTGGTCCCATTTGCTCCGTCTGGCCGAGCCGCAGCCCAGCTCCGCCGGCCAATGGATTATTCGTGATCTGCCCAATCACAAGGAAATCGCCGCCTGGGCGGGAACCAGCCGAGAATCCGTGGCCCAAGCCATCGGTGAATTGGCCCGCATCGGCATCGTGCGGCGGCGCACCATCGGGCTGGTGATCAATGACCTAAATCGGCTACAATTGATGGCCAGCGCGCGATAAATATACGTAAATTTTTATACAATTTCGAACGGCGCATTGACTTGTCAATGCGCCGTTTTCTGCTTAGAAGAAAAATATTCTACAAATGCGTATTCAGTGTGATCGCCATCACATTACCTCATCGACGCCTTCGATATAACGGTCATCACGGCCTCCCCGGACGGAATGTCCAATCTCTCAAGGGAAGGCGACGGAAAACAGAGTGAATAGGCCTTTTACCAAGGCACCCTCAAGGAGGAAATACCATGCTTACTTACGCCCGTGTTCTGCTCCGCTCGATCATTCGTGACGAAAAGGGCGCCACCGCCATCGAATACGGCCTGATCGCTGCCCTGATCGCCGTTGCCGCCATCACCGCCATGACCACGCTGGGCACAAACCTCAGCACCACCTTCACCACCGTCGCCAACAAGATTTGAGTCCGGCGATCCCGCCTCTCGATCCCCGGGGGTGCCTTGGGCACCCCCGGGGATCGGAAGCGGACTGGAAGGGCATCATGACAAATTTGTGGGCGGTCGGTTCAAGTTTGATTTTTGTGGGCGGCGTGCTGGATGCGGCCATCTCGGACCTCAACAGCTTCCGCATCCCCAACCGCTCCCCGGCCATCCTGTTGGCCGGCTTCCCGCTTTTCGCCTGGGCCAACCATCTCGGCATGGCCGGATGGCTGGGCCATCTGGGGGTGGGGTTGGCACTGTTCGCCCTGGGGGCGCTCCTGTTCGGATTGCGCATCTGGGGCGGCGGTGACGCCAAGCTGGTGGCGGCGACGGGACTGTGGGTTGGATTGGCGGGATTGTCGGGCTTTCTGACCATCATGACGACCACCGGCGGGGTGTTGGCCTTGGCCGGATTGGTGGCCCGCGCTATCCCGGCTTTTCCATTCAAGACTTGGGGTCAGCGTCAGGCGGTTCCCTACGGCATCGCCATTGCCGCTGCCGGGCTGACCTGGTGGTACGGCCTTCCCGCTTTCTCTGCTTTCTGATGAAAGGGGCCGATCATGAAGCCGATGGTCATCGTGGTGATCGTGGCGGGGTTGGCCGCTGGCATGACGGCGCTGCTGGCCCGATCCTGGCTGGATCGACAAGCCTCGGCCCGGACGGAGCATCCCGAGGCCGTCCAGGTGCTGATCGTCGCCCGCAAAGTGGCCCCCGGAACCGTCCTGCAATCCGATGATTTGCGCTATGAGGCCTGGCCGGCGTCGCTATCGCTGCCACGCCTGATCGTTCGCAACGATACCGACGACCCCAAGGCGCGCT
>Ga0316222_1001256_pt1 | contig 31964 bp, 32 predicted proteins | sample TBH18011metaG_FD_206008 | JGI IMG/M metagenome (GOLD analysis project Ga0316222, IMG submission 206008) | Freshwater microbial communities from Trout Bog Lake, Wisconsin, USA - TBH18011 | ecosystem: Environmental > Aquatic > Freshwater > Lake > Hypolimnion/Profundal zone | place: USA: Wisconsin... | reverse complement strand
GCTCAGCGTGTCCACTGCCGACAGCCACGCCTGAAATTCCTTCCGATCCATCGCGCAAAACCTCCCGCGTTTCCGCCAGTCTACACGAGATCAATACGAATTGCGAATAGAGCCAATATGAAATTTCCGAAGGCAACGGACAGCGCGTCCTGATCTTGCGCGATCAACTGACCTTCGCCGACCGGGCGGCCATGGATACGGTCATTTCCCAGGCGCTCGCCAACGGGATCAAGGCCGTTTCCGTCAATCTCGAACGGTTGGACTATATGGATTCCGCCGGATTGGGCATGCTGCTCACCCTGCGCGAACGGGCCGGGAAATCCGGCGCCCAGATTCGTCTGGTCAAGCCGCAGGGCGATGTGAAGGAACTCTTGTCCCTGGCCTGCTTCGATACGCTCTTCCCCATCGAGAATTGACGTGGGAGACGGCTCGCCCACCGCCGACGGGCATACGCGAATTCTGATCGTCGACGACGAACGGATGAACCGCGCGCTGTTGGAGGCGGCCCTGTCCCACGGAGGCTATGCCTGGACCAGCGCCGAGGATGGCCTGGCGGCCTGGGATATTCTGGACGCGGCCCCCACCGACTTCGCCGCCATCCTGCTGGACCAGAACATGCCGCGCATGACCGGCCTGCAATTGCTGGCCCGGATCAGGGCGGACGAACGCTTGACCCATCTGCCGGTGGTGATGCAGACCGCCTATGCTTCCCCGGACGATATCGTCGAGGGGATCACCGCCGGGGTTTCCTATTACCTCGCCAAGCCGCTCAATATAAAGCTGTTGATGACGGTGGTCGCCCAGGCGGTGCGGGATCATGACCTCCTGTGCCGCCTGCTCGGCGACATCGACCGGCAAACCGCCGCCTTCACACTTCTGGACAGCGCGGTCTTCCGATTTCGCACCCCCGACGAGGCGAACATGCTGGCCGTCGCGCTGGCCCGTTCCAGCCCATGCTCCCGCAACCTCGTGGTGGGTTTATCGGAAGTCTTCACCAATGCCGTCGAGCACGGCAACCTCGCCATCGGACACGACGAAAAAACGCGCCTGCTGAACGAGCAGCGCTGGTCGGAAGAGATCGCCCGGCGCCTGGCCCTGCCCGAATACGCCGAGCGCTGGGTCACGGTGGAGGTGCAACGGCAAACGGACGAGATCCGCTTCACCGTCCGCGATCAGGGCGCCGGCTTCGACTGGAATAAGTATCTGACGTTCGACCCGGGGCGGGTATTTTCGTACCATGGACGCGGCATCGCCATGGCGCGAAAGCTGTATTTCGATGATCTGTCCTATCGGGGATGCGGCAACGAGGTCGTCTGCACGGTGCGCGCCGCCGGGGGCCTCCCGTTGCCGCCCGGCGAGGCGGCGGTCCGGCAACAGGCCGACGACACACATGACGACATGGTCACGGCAAGCGCCATGCAGGTCGGATTACTGCCGACCGCCGCGAATCTGGCGGAGATCGAGGCGCAGACGGGATGGCGCATCAGCAGCCTCTATCGCCCTTTCGCCACCGTCAGCGGAGATATTTGGGGGCTGGAACCGCTGGGCGAGCATCGGCTGGCCATCCATCTCGCGGATTTTTCCAGCCATGGCATGGCGGCGGCGCTGCATGGCTTCCACCTGCATACCCTGATCAAGTCCATGGGCGAGGACCGGGACCAGCCGGCCGCGTTTCTGGCCCGGCTGAACCAGAGAATGGCCGGATTTCTGCCGGTTGGCCATTACTGCGCCATGATCTACGGCGTGCTGGATTTGCGGGAATCCCGCTTCACTTACGCCGCCGCCGCCGCCATGCGGCCTGTTGGGGCGGATTTGGATGGCCGCCGCGTCTGGAGCGGCGACGGCAAGGGGTTGCCCGTGGGCATTTTACCGGCGACGACCTATGTCGAACGGCAAATTCCGCTGCCTCCGGGGGCCATGCTGTTCCTGTTCTCGGATGGCCTGCCCGAGGCGCGGCAGTCCGACGGCAAGCCCATCGGTTGTTCCGGCGTGTCCGCGTCCGTGGGCGCGGCCCTCAAGGCCGGAGGCGAGATTGACGCCGCGTCGCTGGTCGGCGCCATCCTGACCCGTGCCGGGGAGTGCCCGCATCTGCGTGACGACCTCACCGCAATCTGCTGTCGGCGCGCGGCCGAATAGATCGTGAGCAATGAGGCCGACGCGAGCGTTCACGCCTCCCCCGGCCTCAAGGCGGCCGTCAAGCGGGCGGGCCGGGCGGTGACAGCAGGGTAATGTCCTGCCGGGGCGCGGCCCCCCCCGGATTCCGGCCCGGGCGAGCGCCTCCCATACCGTGCGGAGAACGTCGCTCTCGATCCCAACGGTGCGCGCGTAATCGTCGATCATGACATACAGCTCGTAAACGATGCCCGCGTCGCCATAGCGGCGCGCCACCGCCTCGGGCGGGGGATCGGCCCGCACGCCCATGGATTCGGCCGCCGCGGCCTCCAATGTCCAGATGACGGTCCGGGGATCGATTTTATCGTCCAGCTCGACGCGGATCGTACTCACATGGCGGCGCGACGGAAGATAGTGGTTGGTCACCCGGACCTTCGTCATCACGCTGTTGGGGATCACCATGAGATCGCCCGAGCGGTTCTGGATCCGGGTGGCGCGCCAGTTGATCTCGATGACCAACCCCTCCCCCTCTCCCGTGACGGTAATCCAATCGCCCGCCCGGAACGGCAGTTCGATGTTCAGCGCCAGGCCGGAGAACAGGTCGCTCAGGGTGCTTTGCAGCGCGAGGCCGAGCACGATCGCCAGGACGCCGGAGGTGGCGACGAGGCCGGTCACCGGCTGCCCGAACACGAAGGTGGCGATACCGAACAGCGCCAGGAGATAGATCAGCGCCGCCAGCAGATCGGAGAATAATTTCCGCGCCCGCGGCTGGCCGGCATTGGGAAAAATGATTCGCCGGAACACCGTCTCGAAAAAACTCGTCAGCAGCCAGGCGGCCACCAGCCACCAGATCGTGCCGATGCCGCGCGCGACGATCAGGACGAGAACATCCGCGACCCGATGATCGAAGACCCGAAGCACGGCGCTTTCATTGCCGATCAGCGCCGCCGTCAGGAACAGCAGGATCGCCGCTCCCAGCATCAAGCGCCGCTCTCGCCGGAACGGGCCGATCTCGCCGGACGCCGCGACCACGACAGCCAGGGCAAGAAGGATGATCGCGATCCATCCGAAGGACAATTTGCTTCCTTTCTCGTTCTCGCGGCACGGCCGTGCCACCCAGGCGCATGGTCATGCGCCGCCGTTCTGCCGCAAGATTCGCCGACGGACCAGACGATGGATGACGAACAGGACCAGAGCCACTGCCCCGGCGGCCATGATGCGGTGTTCCCACTGGGTGAGCCTGCCAAGGATGGATTCGACCGCATTGCCGAAAAGATAGCCGATGGCGCCCACCGTTATCGACCAGACCACGGCCGAAATGATGTTGAGGATGGCGAAGCGATAGACCGGGATCGACGACAGGCCGATGGCGACGGGGCTGATCGCCCGCAGGCCGTAGAGGAAGCGGAACGACAGAACGAACCAGTCGCCCCAGCGGTCCAACAATCTTGCCACCCGCTCGGCGTCGGTGGCCCGCCCGGGATGGCGTTCCATCCATCGCCGGCCGAAGCGGCGGCCGACCCAGAACCAGGTCTGGTCGCCGATCACCGAACCGGTGAAGGCACAGGCCATGACCAGGTCAAGGCGCAGAAAGCCCTGGTGAGCCGCGAACCCGGCCAGGACCGGGACGGTTTCACCCTCGAGAAAGGTCCCGACCAGTACGGCCAGATAACCCCAATGCGCCAGAAAATCGTCCATGGAATCCCCGTGACGGCCCGACCGAGGATAGCACGCCCGGACGATGGAGGACTCTGGAACTTCATCCCATTGCCCTGTATTGAGGACGGTGAGGGGGAGTGGATCCCATGAACGATACCGACATCAGACCGTCGCCCGACGCCCTGCTCGCCGAAGCCCGGCGGGAGGGGCACGGACGCTTGAAGATCTTCCTCGGCGCCGCCCCCGGCGTCGGCAAGACCTATGCCATGCTCCAGGCCGCCCATCAGCGGGTGACCGACGGCGTCGATGTGGTCGCGGGCGTGATCGAGACCCATGGCCGGCGCGAGACCGAGGCCCTGGTCAAGGGGCTCGACCAACTCGCCACCCGGCAGGTGGAGTATCGCGGACACGCCTTCCGGGAAATGGACCTGGACGGGTTGCTGGCCCGCCGCCCCACCCTGGCCCTGGTCGACGAACTGGCCCACACCAACATCCCCGGTTCGCGTCACGTCAAGCGCTGGCAGGATGTGGAGGAGGTGCTGGCCGCCGGCATCGACGTCTACGCCACCTTGAACATCCAGCACCTGGAATCGCTGAACGACGTGGTCGAGCAGATTTCGGGAGTGAAGGTCCGCGAAACCCTGCCCGACAGCGTGCTGGCCAAGGCCGACGAGATCGAGCTGATCGACTTGCCGCCCGAAGACCTGATCAAGCGGCTGCACGAGGGCAAGGTCTATGTGCCCGAACAGGCGCGCCGCGCCATCAACAGCTTCTTCTCCCCCGGCAACCTGACGGCGCTACGTGAAATGGCGCTGCGCCATGCCGCCGAGCGGGTGGACCGGCAGATGGTGGATTACATGCGGGCGCACGCCATTACCGGTCCCTGGCCGGCGCGGGACCGCCTGCTGGTCTGCATCGACGAGAAGGGGGATGCCGACCGCCTGGTGCGGGTGACCAAGCGGACCGCCGAACGCCGGGGGGCCGCCTGGGTGGCGGTGACGGTGGAAACGACCCGGGCCTACGCCCTGACCGAGACGGAAAAGGATCGCATCGCCGAGGCCATGCGGCTGGCGACCCAGTTGGGCGGCGAGACCGCCACCCTGCAGGGGGAGGATGTGGTCGCCGTCATCCTCGACTATGCCCGCGAGCGCAACGCCACCCAGATCGTGGTTGGGCGAACCCGGCGCCCGCGCCTGTTCCGGCTGGGCGCCTCCATCACCGACCGGCTGATCCGACAAGCCGGCGAGATCAACGTGCTGGTGGTCGGCGGCGAGACCGAGGCCAGGCCCTTGCGTCCCTCCGCCCCGCGAGCGCTGGAGAAACCCGATTGGCTGGGCTTCGCCATCGCCGTGGCCGCCACTGCCGCCGCCACCGGCCTGGGCTTCGTCATCGATATCTGGCTGCCGGTGGCCAGCATCTCGGTGGCCTATCTCCTGGCGGTGATGGTGGTGGCGATGAAAGCCGGATTGCGCTCCAGCATCCTGGCCTCCATCGCCAGCTTCTTCGCCTTCAATTTCTTCTTCACCGAGCCGCGCTGGAGCTTCGCGGTTTCCGATACCCAGAACATCCTGACCCTGCTGTTCTTCCTGATCGCCGCCTTCATCGTCTCCAACATGGCGTCCCGCCTGCGCACCCAGATTCAGACCACCCGGGAAAGCGCCCGGCGGACCGGCAACCTTTATGATTTCAGCCGCAAGGTCACGGCGGCGGCGACCCAGGACGACGTGCTGTGGGCGGTGGTCCACCATGTGGCCAACACCATCCAGGGCCGTTCGCTGGTGCTGCTGCCCGGCGAGAACGGTCTCGCCATCGCCGCCGGCTATCCGCCGGAAGACCAGTTGGACGACAAATCCAACGCGGCGGCGGAATGGGCCTGGGCCCAGGCCAAGGCCGCCGGACGCGGCACCGCCACCTTGCCGGCCTCCCTGTGGCTGTTCCTGCCGCTCAAGACCTCGCGCAGCCCGGTCGGCATCCTGGGGGTCCAGATGATGGAGGACGCCGACATGCCCAGCCCGGAGCAGATGCGGCTGCTGGAGACCCTCGGCGATCAGGCGGCGGTGGCCATCGAACGCACCACCCTGGTCTCCGATATCGAGGCCGCCCGCGTCGCCACCGAACGCGAACGCCTCCGCTCGGCGCTGCTGTCGTCGCTGTCCCACGATCTGCGGACCCCGCTGGTCTCCATCATGGGCGCGGCCTCCAGCATCATCAGCTATGATGACGTCCTCGACCCCGCATCGCGCCGCGAACTGGCCCAGACCATCCAGGACGAGGCCGAGCGCCTCAACCGCTTCGTCCAGAACCTGCTCGACATGACCAAGCTGGGGGCGGGCGCCATGAAACCCCGGGTGGATTGGGCCGATCTGCACGACATCGTCGGCGCGGCGGTGGAACGGGCCAAGGGATTCGCCCGGGGCCACACCGTCAAGGTGGAGATCGATCCGGCCATGCCGCTGCTCTGCGTCGATCCGGTGCTGCTGGAACAGGTGTTCTTCAATCTGCTGGACAATGCCTGCAAATATTCGCCGGTCGGCACGGTGGTCAAGGTGTGGGCGCGCAAGGCGCCCAACCATGTGGCCATGGAGGTGAGCGACCAGGGGCCGGGCATTCCCGCCGAGGACCGCGAGAAGGTGTTCGACATGTTCTACCGGGTCAACCTGGCCGACAGCCAGGTCGCCGGCACCGGACTGGGCCTCGCCATCTGCCGCGGCATCGTCGAAGCCCATGGCGGAACCATCCAGGCCGAGGCCGGACTGCACGAAGCCGGCACCTGCATCGTCATCAGCCTGCCGCTGCCGCCCGATCTCGACCTGCCGTCGCGCGGGGAGGATCCGTAAGTTGGGTGCAAAACCGGGAATTTCTTGCTACAAGATGGCCGCCTAGTGGTCCGATCCTGACACTTGATTCCCAAGCGTCAGGTGAATCGGCCCACCAACTCATTGAGTTGTGGAAACAAATCTAAAATTTGCGAGGGACGCAAATGTCAGATTTTTTCCACGAGCAGATCCGCCTGTTCCTCCCATCGGGGGATAGGGCGGAGTCCCTTTCCATGAAAGACCGCCCATGACCCCGGCCGCCCGCCTTCAGGCCGCCATCGAACTGCTGTCCGAGATCGAGAAATCGGCCAAGCCCGCCGATTCCTCGGCGGCCCGCTATTTCCGCGACCGCCGCTATATCGGCGCCAAGGATCGCCGCGCCGTGGCCGAGGTGGTGTGGCGGGTGCTGCGCCGCAAGGCCCGCATCGACTGGTGGCTGGAGCAGCTTGATCATCCCGAGCGGGGAACGGCGCGGTCGCGCGTCCTGGCCGACATGGCGTTCGAGGGCATCCGGCCCGAGCCGGATCTGTTCAAGGGCCAGCATTCGGCCTATGCCCCGGAAGAGCCGGAGCGCCGGGTGATCGACATGCTGCTGGAACTGAAATCGCAGTTCCACCGTGACATGCCGCCCCATGTGCGGGGCGAATACCCCGAATGGCTGACGCCGCGCCTGTCGGCCCTGTTCGGCGACCGCCTGATCGACGAGATGGGCGCCATGCGCGACGAGGCGCCGCTGGATCTGCGGGTCAATATCCTGAAAGCCACCCGCGACGAGGCCATCCGGGCGCTGGCCAAGGACGACATCAAGGCTGTTCCCACCCCCCATTCGCCGCTGGGCCTGCGGTTGGGCCGCCGGGTGCCGCTGGTCCAGGTCCAGGCCTGGCGCGACGGCCTGGTGGAGGTCCAGGACGAGGGATCGCAACTGGTGGCGCTGCTCACCGATGCCCAGCCGGGCATGGCGGTGGTGGATTACTGTGCCGGAGCCGGCGGAAAGACCCTGTGTCTGGCCGCCGCCATGGCCAATAAGGGCCGGCTGGTGGCCTGCGACGTGGCCGAATGGCGGGTCGACCGGGCCGGCGACCGCCTGCGCCGGGCCGGCGTCCATAACGTGACCAAGCGCGTGATCTCCGGCGAGACCGACAAGTGGATCAAGCGCGCCGCCGCCAGCTTCGACCGGGTGCTGGTGGACGCGCCCTGCACCGGCACCGGCACCTGGCGGCGCAATCCCGACGCCAAGTGGCAGCTGGGCGAGAACGACCTGCTGGAACTGGCGGTCCGCCAGCAGGATATCCTGACCAGCGCGGCGCGGCTGACCAAGCCCGGCGGCCGGCTGGTCTACGCCACCTGCTCGCTGCTGACCGAGGAGAACGAGGGCCAGGTCGAAACCTTCCTGGCCCGCCACCCCGACTACAAGGTGGTGCCGATCCCCGAACTCTGGCAACAGGTCATCGGCACTGCCTGTCCGGTGACGGGACCCTATCTCCGCCTGTCGCCGCTGACCCACGGCACCGACGGCTTCTTCGGCGCGGTGCTGGAGCGGGCGGGCTGATCCCGATCACCCCAGGGCCTTGGCCTCGGCGTCGGTCTCGTCATGGGCGCGGGCATCACCGGCACGGGCGAACAGCTTGGCGGCCTGATGCAGGGTCTTGCGGGCGTTGGCCTTGTCGCCTTCGTCGGCCAGGATATAGGCGACGAAACGCAGGCTCTTGGCTTCCCCCAGCAGGTCGCCGGCCTCGCGGAACAGGAGGATGGCGTTCTCGCCATCGGTATGTGCCCGGTCCAATTGGCCCAGGCTGCGGGCGATGGTGGCCAGCGACCGCAGGGTATGGGCCTCGCCCAGGGTATCGCCGGAGCGGCGGAAATAGCCCAGCGCCTTGCGATAGCGGTCCAGCGCCTTGTCGTGACGGCCGGCATCGCGCTCCATATGGCCGAGACGGCGGCTGACATGGCCCAGGCCGGAATAGTCCGAGGCGCCGTCGTAAAGCTCGTGAGCGGCGTTGTAGAGGCTTTCGGCCTCGGCGGAATTGCCGTCGCGCTGGGCCAGCCGGGCGAGGCGAACCACCACTTCCGCCTGATGGCGCGGGTCGCCGACCCGGGCATGGATGGCGCGGGCCTCCACATAGGATTCGCGGGCGGCGACGCCGTGGCCGGTCTCGGCCTCCAGATCGCCGACCTGGACCAGCGCCATCGCCTCGCCCACCGGGTCGCCCGCTTCATGGTACAGCAGGCGGGCACGCCGGAACGCCTCGCGGGCCTGCGGCTTTTCGCCGGCCAGCCACAGCTTCTCGCCCTCGTCGAGAATGACCTCGGCCTCGGTTCGGGTCATGGCAGCCACCTTTTCTGACTATCGTATTGCCATCGGATGACAAGCCTATGCCTTCCACGGGCGCGGGTAAACCATATCGGCGACCGGTCTCCGTCCTTTCCATTCGTGACAGGGTCGGAAATCCGGGGTAAATCTAGATGCATGAGATTTGTTTTTTTCGCCATCGTCCTGCTGATCGGCGTTCCGGCCGCTGTCGCCGCCGACTGTAACGCCTCGGCCGCGCCGCAGGTGGATTGGCAGCGCTGCTACCTCGATGGCCGCGAGTTCGTGGGTGACGACCTTGCCGGAGCGCGGCTGCGCGAGACCAGTTTCCTGCGGTCCGATCTGTCGGGCGCCAATCTGCGCAAGGTCGATGGCTATCGCGTTCGCTTCATCAACGCGGTATTAAAAGGGACGAAGCTGGATGACGGATTGTTCAGTGATGCCGACTTCACCAAGGCGGACCTGACCGGGGCCTCGCTGGTGCGGGCCGATCTGCGCCGGGCCAGATTCTTTCAGGCGTCGTTGCGTGGCGCCGATCTGACCGAGGCCAAGACATTGGGGGCCGATTTCCTCAATGCCGATCTGTCGGGCGCCCGCTGGACCGATGGGGTTCGCATCTGTGCCGAAGGCTCGATGGGGCAGTGTAATTAACCCGGATTTCTCACACTGTCACGGATACGACGGAGGAAAAAATGGCGAGAGAGCAGGCAGCAGGCGCCGTCGGCTTCGCCGACAATCGTAACGAATCGCGTGCGAAGCACGCCGTGCGATGCGGCGCATCGCGCAAGACTGATAACGCACTCTGGCGCCATTTTTTCCCCGCCCGCAGGGTTGCGTTGCGGCAGGCGCAGGCCCGCGATCATTCGGTTTGCCGGATCGTCACCCCGCAAACGCAATCGTATCTCGTGAGAGTGTGAGAAATCCGGGTTAACGGTGTGGGATTTGGCAGGAATGAAGACGAACGACCCCATCGACATCGCATCCCACTGCGCCCGTGCCGCCCTCGGCATGATGGAACGCCACAAGGTGCCGCCGACTCCCGAGAACTTCTCCATCTGGTACACCTTCGTCGCCGGCCGCAATCCCGAGCTCTCGGCGGTCATCGACGGCATCCTGGCCGAAGGTCACAAGTTCACCCAGAAGATCAATGACGAGCTTTACGAACGCTTCGCCGTGTTCAGCCAGGACAAGGCCGAACTGCGCGAAGTCGGCATGCGGGTGGAAGAGGCGGTCGGCCGGGTGCTGGAATATCTCAGCAATGCCAGCCAGGGCACCAGCGATTACGGCACCGCGCTGGAAACCTTTTCCGGACGGCTGCGGGGGGTGCCCGCCCCCGACCATCTGACCGAGGCGGTCGGGGCCATCATGGCCGAGACCAAGGCCATGGCCGAGACCAATCAGAAACTGGTCCACCACCTGGAGATATCGGGCACCGAAGTGGCGCGGCTGCGCAACGAACTGGACGACCTCAAGCGCGAGGCGTCCACCGACGCCCTGACCCAGTTGGCCAATCGCAAGATGTTCGATCACGCCCTCAAACTGGCGCTGCATCAGACGGCACAGGACGGCCAGCCGCTCTGCCTGCTGATGATCGACATCGACCATTTCAAGGTGTTCAACGACACCTACGGCCACCCCCTGGGCGATCAGATCCTGAAGCTGGTGGCCCGCTCGCTCACCGAAGCCGTCCAGGTCAAGGACACCGCCGCCCGCTATGGCGGCGAGGAATTCGCCGTCATCCTGCCGGCCTGCAGCCTGGACCAGGCCCTGGTGATGGCCGAAAGCATCCGCAGCCAGGTGGCGGATAAGCGGGTCACCAACCGGCGGACCGGCCAGGTGCTGGGGCAGGTGACCCTGTCGGCCGGGGCCGCCCTTTACGTCCCGGGCGAGAGTGTCGGCAGCTTCATCCATCGCGCCGATGCCAGCCTGTATCTGGCCAAGCATCAGGGCCGCAACCGGGTCCGGAGTGAGATCGATCTGGCGGTCTCCACCAAAAGGGCCGATGAGACCTGACCGCGAACGGCGAGCGATCCCCGGGAAATCCGGCCCCTGCTAATGCGCCCCCCTGCTAATGAGCCTCGTCCCAGCTATGGGCGACCCCTGCCTCGACCAGCAGCGGCACCGACAGCACCGCCGCCGCCTCCATCACCCGCTTGACCACCGCCACGGTGGCCTCGGCTTCGGAATCGGGGGCTTCCAGCACCAGTTCGTCATGGACCTGAAGCAACAGTCTGGCCGCCAGCCCGGCCGCCGTCAGGGCGGCGGGCAGGCGGATCATGGCGCGTTTGATGATATCGGCGGCGCCGCCCTGGATCGGGCCGTTGATGGCGGCCCGTTCGGCGAAGGCGCGCAGGGCGCCGTTCTTGTCGGCGATGCCCGGGGTATAGACCTTGCGGCCGAACAAGGTGGTGACGAAACCCTGGCGGCGCGCCTCCTCCTTGGTCCGCTCCATATAGTCGCGGATTTCGGGATAGCGGGCGAAATAGGCGGAGATATAGGCCTTGGCCTCGCCCTGGGGAATACCCAACTGGGCCGCCAGGCCGAACGGACTGATGCCGTAGATGATGCCGAAATTGATCGCCTTGGCGCGGCGGCGCAAGGAGGAATCGATGCCCTCCACCGGCACCCCGAATACCTGGCTGGCGGTGATGGCGTGGATGTCCTGGCCCGAGGCGAAGGCGGTGCGCAGCCCCTCGATTTCGGCCACATGGGCGACCAGCCTCAGCTCGATCTGGGAATAGTCGGCCGAGATCAGCTTGCAGCCCTTATCGGCGACGAAGGCGCGGCGGATCTTGCGGCCTTCCTCGGTGCGGATGGGGATGTTCTGCAGGTTGGGATCGCTCGACGACAGCCGGCCGGTGGTGGTCGCCGCCAGCGAATAGCTGGTATGGACGCGCTGGGTGGCGGGATTGATCTCGGTCACCAGGGCGTCGGTATAGGTGCTCTTCAGCTTGGCGAGCTGGCGCCAGTCCAGCAACCGGGCCGGCAGCGGATGCAGGGGGGCCAGATCCTCCAGCACATCGGCGCCGGTGGCCCACTGACCGGTCTTGGTCTTCTTGCCGCCCGGCAGGGCGAGGGTTTCGAACAGGACCTTGCCCAATTGCTGCGGCGAGCCGAGATTGAACGCCTCGCCGTTATTGAGGGCGACGACCTCGGTCTCCAACTCGATCAGGCGGCGGCCGAAATCCTCGGACAGCGCCAGCAGGGCGGCGCGGTCCACCTTGATGCCGGCCCGCTCCATGGCGACGATCACCGGAATCAGCGGCCGTTCCAGGGTCTCGTAGACGGTAACCATGCCCTCGGCCAGCAGCCGCGGCTTCAGCAGCCGGTGCAGCCGCAGGGTCATGTCGGCATCCTCGGCGGCATAGGCGCAGGCCTTGTCCAGTGGCACCCGGTCGAAGGTGACCTGGGCCTTGCCGGTGCCGCAGACCTTGGAAAAGCTGATATTGGCATGGCCGAAATGCAGTTGGCACAGCTCGTCCAGGCCATGGCCGTGGACACCGCCATCCAGCACATAGGACAACAGCATGGTGTCGTCGAGCGACACCACCGTCAGCCCCAGACCGGCCAGGACCTGCATGTCGTATTTGAGGTTATGGCCGACTTTCAGCACCGCCGGATCGGCCAGCAGCGGCTTCAGCCGCTCCAGCGCCGTCGCCACCCCGATCAGTTGGGGGGCGTCGGATACCGGGCCGCTGCCGCCGAGATCGAGCATGCCCTGGGCCTGATGCGGGTTATGCAGCAGCGGCACATAGCAGGCCCGGCCCGGCTCCACCGCCAGCGACACCCCCACCAGTTGACAGCGCAACGGATCGAGGCCGGTGGTCTCGGTGTCGAAGGCGACGGTGCCGGCCCTGGTGGCGTCGGCGATCCAGCGATCCAGCGCCGCCACCGTCACCACCAACTCGTAATCGGGCAGTTCGGAAACGGTCTCGGCCCCCGGCACGGCGGCGAGCGCGGCGGCGGGCGGGGCCGGGGCGGGGATGGCGGTGCCTTTGCCGACCAGCCTCGATTGCAGCGAGCGGAAGCCCTGGGCGGCGCAGAAGGCGGCCAGGGTCGCCGGGTCGGTCGGCTTGACCGCCAGATCGGCCAGGGGCACCGGCAGCGGCACATCATCCCGCAGCAGGACCAGCCGGCGCGAGATCAGGGCCAGTTCGGCGTTGTCCAGCAGGCTTTGCCGCCGCTTGGGCTGCTTGATCTCGCCGGCCCGCGCCAGCAGGGTGTCGAGGTCGCCGTATTCCTCGATCAACTGCGCCGCCGTCTTGATGCCGATGCCGGGCACGCCGGGCACATTGTCGGAGGCGTCGCCGCACAAGGCCTGGACATCCACCACCTTGTGGGGCGGCACCCCGAACTTCTCGCGCACCTCGGCCTCGCCGATGACGCGGTTCTTCATGGGATCGAACATCGCGACCCCCGCGCCCACCAGCTGCATCAGATCCTTGTCGGACGACACGATGGTGACCCTGGCGCCCGCCGCCACCGCCACCCGGGCATAGGTGGCGATCAGGTCGTCGGCCTCGAAGCCGTCCAGCTCGATACAGCAGACGTCGAAGGCCCGGGTGGCGTCGCGCACCAGCGGGAACTGGGGCACCAGATCCTCCGGGGCGGGCGGACGATGGGCCTTGTATTCGGGATAGATGGCGGTGCGGAAGGTCTGGCGCGAGGTGTCGAACACCACCGCCACATGGTCGGCATCGGTCTCGGACAGCAGCTTCATCAGCATGGAGGTGAAGCCGTAGACGGCGTTCACCGGGGTGCCGTCCGGCCGCGTCATCGGCGGCAGACCGTGGAAGGCCCGGAAGATGAAGCCCGAGCCATCGACCAGAGTGACGTGGCGGGGTGCCGTCACGATCACACCGACGACCGAATATTCGGTCGGAGGCAAGGCCGTGCTGCCCCGAAGGGGCGAACGACGCATCGCAGATGCGGTCCCGAAGGGATGGCCGGGAGGCCACAAGGGCCGCCGCCGCTTATGCGGCGTAAGCCAAGGGATGCGGAGCATCCCGCCCGGCGGTGCCGCCCCGAAGGGGCAAACGACGCCCGAAGGGCGGCCCCGAGCAAATGCGAGGGGTGGGCGAAGCCCACAGTGAGGGACAGCATAGTCAGTGATGGCCGATCTTGGCGCCTTCGGCCAGCACGTAGCTGCGCGAGCAATAGGGGCAGACGATGTGGCCATCGGCGGTGAGGTCGAGATAGACACGGGGATGGCCGAGGCCCTCGGCGCTGTTGCCGTTGCAGGCAACCTTGCCGGTGGTGACGGTGATGGTTTCGAAATCAGGCTTGGAAGCGGCGGCGGCAGTCATGCGATGGTGCTCCGTTGACCGGTGGGACGGGCGGATGATACCCATAAGCGATCATGGTTCAATCATTGTCTCGCTCCGGGCCTGCCGCCATCCCCGATCTTGCCGTCGAAACCGACGGTCTGGTCAAGATTTATCACGGTCGCGGACCTTCGAAGCGGGCGCTGGACGGGGTATCGCTATCGGTGCCGCGCGGTTCGTTCTTCGGCCTGCTCGGCCCCAACGGCGCCGGCAAGAGCACCCTGATCAACATCCTGGCCGGTCTGGTGATCAAGACCGCCGGCACCGCCCGCATCTGGAACCGCGACATCGACCACGACGGGCGCGGCGCCAAGGCCGCCATCGGGGTGGTGCCGCAGGAGCTGAACCTCGATCCGTTCTTCACCCCGCAGGAACTGCTGGACGTCCAGGCCGGCATGTACGGCGTTCCCAAATCCGAACGCCGCACCATGGAAATCCTCGACGCGGTCGGGCTGGCCGACAAGGCCGATTCCTATGCCCGTACCCTGTCGGGCGGCATGCGCCGCCGCCTGCTGGTGGCCAAGGCCATGGTGCATTCGCCGCCGGTGCTGGTGCTGGACGAGCCCACCGCCGGGGTCGATATCGAGTTGCGCCAGCAGCTCTGGGCCTATGTCCGCGAATTGAACCGGCAGGGCACCACCATCCTGCTGACCACCCATTACCTGGAAGAGGCGGAACAACTCTGTGACCGCATCGCCATCATCAACCACGGCAAGCTGGTGGCCTGCGACACCACCGGCAACCTGCTCCGCCGCATCGACGGCAAGGCGCTGACCGTCACCGTCGACCGCGATCTCGCCGAGATCCCGGCGGCGCTGGCAAAATTCTCCCCGGAGTTGCGTCCCGGTCGGCGGATGGTGGTGCGCTATCGCCCCACCGCCACCCCCATCAGCCATATCCTCGGCGCCTTCGCCGCTGCCGGCCTGGCCATCATGGACCTGTCCACCGAGGAAACCGATCTGGAGGACATTTTCCTCCAACTGACGTCATCCAAGCTCGCCTCGGAAAGGCCCCCGGAATAGCTGGCATGACCGCAGCCGGGATTGCCAGGGACGGCCGGGGGGGCTACCCTGTCACCTTCATGGATCATATAAGGCGGCATCACCTCCATGACGGATACGTGGCAAACCGCGATGAAGGTGGGGATCGAGGTGGTCGATGACGACCACCGGCAGTTGTTCGCCCTGATCCAGGAGTTTACCGCCACCGCCGACGCCCAAAGCGGTGTGGTCAACGCCGAACAGATGGGGGCGATTCTGTCGCGGCTGGATGCCTATGTGAAGGAGCACTTCGCCCGCGAGGAGCTGTTGCAGCAGGAGGCCGGCTATGACGGCTACGCGGAAAACAAGCGCCAGCACGACGAACTGACCCATACCCTGGCGGTGTTCATGGCGAAATTCCGCGACGGCTCCGCGGGCGAGGCCAAGACGACCACCGAGAAGATGAAGGCGTTTCTCGGCGTCTGGCTGGGCCAGCACATCCTTAAAACCGACCTGAAGATGCGGGGGCGGATCCTGCCCTGGGCGGGATGAGAAGGGTCGCCGCCGCCATCCTGGCGATCCTGGTCTCGGCCTGCGCCTCCCAGCTTTACCCCAAGGGACTGGAAACCATGCAACCTGCCATCCAGGCGGAGGATTGGCTGGCCGCCGACGGGTCCCGGCTGCCGTTGCGCTCGTGGCTGCCCCCGGGCGCGCCCAAGGCGGTGATCGTGGCGGTCCATGGCATGAACGATTATGCCAACGCCTTTGCCGCCCCCGGCGCGGCGCTGGCGGCCAAGGGCATCGCCACCTATGCCTACGACCAGCGCGGCTTCGGCAGGGGACCGCATCCCGGCTTCTGGTCCGACACCGTCACCATGGCCAGCGATCTGCGCGCCATCGCCGCCCTGCTGCACGACCGCTATCCCCAGGTGCCGCTCTATATCCTGGGCGAAAGCATGGGCGGGGCGGTCGCCATCGTCGCCACCGCCGGCCAGCCGCCGGCCGGCGTCACCGGGCTGATTCTCTCGGCTCCGGCGGTGTGGGGCCGCTCGACCATGGGCTTCGCCCAGCACGCCGCCCTGTGGCTGGCCAACCACATCGCGCCGGGCTGGAGCCTCACCGGCCACGGCCTCAACCTCCAGCCCTCCGACAATCTGGAAATGCTGCGCGCCCTGTCGCGCGATCCGCTGGTGATCAAGGAGACCCGGATCGACGCCATCAATGGCCTGGTCAATCTGATGGACGACGCCCAGGGGGCTACCAGCCGCATCGGCCTGCCCGTCCTGGTTCTGGTCGGCGCGAAGGACGAGATCATTCCGGCGGCCCCCACCTGGGCCGCCATCCGCCGTCTGCCCTATCTGGGGGCCAGCCAGCGGGCGGCGCTGTACCCCAATGGCTGGCACATGCTGCTGCGCGACCTTCAGGCCCAGGTGGTGGTGGACGATATCGCCGCCTGGATCGGGGATCCCGCCGCCGCCTTGCCGTCGGGAGCCGATCGGCAGGCCCGGAAAAAGCTTGACGAGAGTCCATGACGAAGGCAACCGGCCGTGTCATACTTTGCGGTGCAACATGTGGTCCGGTCCCGCCGCCATGGCTCCCAGGCGCCGGGTGAACTCGGTCCACGACCGGACGAAATTGTGGTCGGAGGTCCCATGCGGGCACCAAAGCGCATATGGCCAAGGTGCGGATACATGGTCGCGATTCTCGCGATCCTGGTCTCCGGCAATGCCTGGGCCGATCCCCGCGCCGTCGCGGCCCTGAGCCTCGCCCTGCCCCTGCCGGGAGCGGCCTTCGACGATGTTCGCCAGATCAAGCTGGAGCCCGGCCAGCGGCTGGTCTGCGACAGCGATACCGACAAGCCCAAGCTGGCCAATCCCAGCCTGCTGACCCAGCAACCCGGCCGTGCCCGCATCCGCCGATGTTCGGTGTTCATGCCCGGCGGTGACGGCGGCTGGGTTCCGGGCGAGATCCCGAGTCTGGCCGGACCGGCGCGGCTGTGGCTGACCTTCGTGGAGCAGGGGACCGGCGGGCATTTCCGCCTCGCCCAGTTCAGCCTGTGGGCTAGGCTCGACGGTTGGGACAAGGTCGCCAAGTCCATGACCGAGATCCAGGGCCCCAGTACGGCCGGCACCGACCGCTTCCTGACCTGGCAGGACGACCAGCATGAAACCATGATGTTCGTCGACGCCAAGAACCCCGATAAATTCGCCATCGCCATCGGCGATCTGCGGCTGCGCCGCCTGTTGAAATCGCCTGGAACCTTCAGCCGAACCGAGTGAATCCCATGCGTCTGTTTCTTCTGCTCGCCGTCACCCTGGGACTGGCGGCGGGGTCTGCCGCCGCTCAGTCGGCGGGCCGGCCCTACGACATCGGACTGGCCCAGATCGGCATGCGGCTCAACCAGCTGCGCTTCGCCGCCTTCCCGCCCGATACCAGGCTGGTCTGCTCGCAGGATCAGGACAAGCCGCCGGGAGCCGAACATGCGCCGCTGGCTCTGCCCGGCGCCATGGTGACCGCCAAGGTGGTGCGCTGCGCCCTGTTCACCGAAGCCGCCAAGGACAACTGGATTCTGCGCCAGGTGCCGCTGGCCGGAACCCTGACCGAGTTCTGGTTCATGGCCATCGAGGACGACAGCGGCAGCGAGCGCATTTTCCAGATGACCGCCCGGCAGCCGCGCGACGTCTTCGACAAGACCGCCGCCGCCCTGATCGAACGATGGGGCCAGCCGGTCCTGAAGACGCCGCACTTCATCCGCTGGGTGTCGGGCACGGTCGAAGCCCAGATGGCCGACGACAACGAAGGCACCGTGATTTTCCTGTTCGACACCAAGCTGCACCAGTTGCTGGACTCCCGCATGCCCAAGGGCAAACCCCGGACCCGCGAATAAACCGGCGGCAGCGGAGGGACGTCAGGTTTCGACTACCATGCGTCCGGCGATCCGGGCCATGCTCGAACCGGCTTCAATCCGTCGGAAGAATCCGCTTACCATCCCCTGTCCTTGACATATCGTATTCCAGACCGGCCATGAAGGAGGGCGTCAGATGACCACACCGTCCCGTCCTTCGCCTCCCCCCGGGAAGAAGCGGCAGGGCAAAACCCTGATTGCCTCGGCACCATCGGCGAATGAGGCCCTGCTTCACGAACTCCGCGTCCACCAGATCGAACTGGAAATGCAGCACGACGAACTGCGCCGCACCCAGTTGGCCCTGGAGGAATCGCGCGACCGCTATGTCGACCTCTATGAATTCGCCCCGATCGGCTATCTCACCCTGTCCAGCCATGGCGCCATCGCCGCGATCAACCTGACCGGCGCCGTCATGCTGGGGCGGGAACGCGCCAGGCTGATCGCGCAACGCTTCGCCACCGTCGTGGTTGCCGGCGAGCGCGAGTACTGGCAGCGATACCTCGCCCATGCCCTGCGCCACCCGGGCAAGCATGAGTGCGAGCTGGAACTGGTGCGCGGCGATGGGAGCCAATTCGTCGGCCATTTCGACGGCCTGCACCTGGATGGCGGCACCTCACCCATGCTGCGGCTGGCCCTGACCGACACCTCCCGGCAAAGGCAGGCGGAGGCGGATCTGCGCCAGTTGGCGGTGGAAGCGACGCTGGCCGAGGAGCGGGAACGCCGGGCCATCGCCGCCGATCTTCACGACAGCCTGGGCCAGACCTTGCACGTGACCCGGATCAAGCTGGGCACCCTGGTGAAGGGCCTGCCGGACGGTCACGCCTATGACGCCCTGGTGGGGGATCTGAACGATCTGCTGACCGAGGCCAGCCGGATGGTCCGGTCCTTGACCTCACAGCTCAGTCCGCCGGCGCTCCGGGATTTCGGGCTGGTGCCGGCGCTGTCGTGGCTGGCCGAGGAGATCCATCGGACCTATGGCCTGACGGTCACGCTGGAGGATGACGGCGCCCCCAAGCCCCTGACCCAGGCACAGGCGGCGATTCTGTTCCGGGCGGTGCGCGAACTCCTCATCAACGTCTCCAAGCATGCCAGCGTCGATAGCGCGCGGATCTCGGTGCGCGCCAGTGACGGCCGGCTGTTCCTCAGCGTGGCGGACAAGGGCATCGGCATGGGCGACTGGCAGGCGGTGATGTCGGCCCGGAAGGGATTCGGTCTGGCCAGCGTGCGCGAGCGCATTCTATTCCTCAAGGGGGTGATGGATGTCCAGGCCCATCCCGGCGGCGGCACCGTCGTGGTGCTGGAGATGCCGTTCGTACCGTGACCAACTCCCCGACCGTGGCGCCGGCCCCCGCCGCCGTTGGCGATGGCCGATCCGCCCGGTGGACCCGGCGAGGCCATGACGGACGGCGGTTGATCAGTCCGATGGAACCAGTCGCTCGACCGGCAGGTGGACTGTCACCGTGGTGCCCCGATCCAAGGTGGATTCCAGTTCGACCCGGCCGCCATGCAACTCGACCAGGGAGCGGGTGAGCGGCAGGCCGATCCCGGTGCCGCCGAACTTTCGCGACATGGGATTGGCGATCTGGGTGAACATCTCGAACGCCTTCGGCACGTCCTCGGGCGTCATGCCGATACCGGTATCGCTGACTTCCACCGCCATTTCCCGCTGGCTTCGATCCCGACCCTGACCGCCACCGTCCCGCCGCGCGGCGTGAACTTGATGGCGTTGGAGAGCAGATTGAGGACGATCTGCTTCAGGCGCAGGGGATCGCCCTTGACGCAGGGCAGATTGTCCCCGTAATCCACCGTCACCGTCACTCCGGTCTCGGTCGCGTTCCCTGACACCAGGACGAAACATCCCGAGACGATCTCGGCCATATCCACATGGTCGTCATGCAGTTCCAGCTTGCCGGCATCGATCTTCGATATATCGAGCACGTCGTTGATCAGGGCGAGCAGATGCCGGCCGCTGGTATGGATCGAGTCGACGTAGTCGAGCTGCTTGGGGTTGAGCTCGCCGAAGAACCGATAGCGCAGAGCGTCGGCGAACCCGATCACCGCATTGAGCGGCGTCCGCAATTCATGGCTCATGGTGGCCAGGAAGGCGCTGCGGCTGCGGCTGGCCGCCTCCGCCTCCTTGATGGCGTCGCGAAGGCTGGCCTCGGTATTGCGGTGCTCGCCGATTTCACGCGCCAGCGAGGCGTTGACGGCCTGAAGGGCATGCGGACTTGGCAGCGTCAGCGCGGCCGGAACCAGCCGCCACATCCGCCACGCCGCCGGGATCGCCAGCACCGCCACCGCGGTATTGAACAGCGCCTGAATGCCATACCAGGGCAACCAAAGGGTCACGACATCGACGAAATGAGACAGGCCGCAAAGGGCGAAGACCAGGGAGAACAGTATCATGACGCCGGGATAGGGAAAGTCGGGCCGCTTCCGGGCGAAAACCGCCAGCGACAGGGCGACCGCGAGATAGCAGATGCCGATCACGGATTCCGAAACCACCATCAGACTGACAAGATCGGTTCGCCATGACAGGCACAAACCATGGGGTAGAAAGTCAGTCGACCACATAAACTGGAGGAGCGACGTGTTCATGCCATGAAGTCTCCAGCCAAACATCACCGGGCCGATCGCCCATCCGGGTCACATATCTTACGATATGGGGACGATGAATCCCGCGACATCGGAAAATTCCGGATCAAATTCATTTTTCCATTGCTTGCGGCCTGCTTAGAGCATGATGCGATCAGCCGCATCATGCTCTATCCATTTTGTATGTCCCTCGCCGGGCGCAAACCTCCGGTTTGCTTGGCCTCGGCCTCAACGGCCTCTGTCGCGGGATGATTCGACTTGAAATCATCCCGCTCTAGCGTTGAATAGCCCTGCCCCCGCCCCCTTGCGCGGGTGGGAAAGCGATTGGGCGATCGAGGGAAGGGACCGAGGCGCGTTCTTGACTCACCCGCCGCCGCCAAGATATAAACTGAACCGTTCAGTCTAGTTCTTTCCGGTGCCTTGCCGTCATGAAAAAGCCGACCATCGCCGTTGTCGTCGTCGTCATCGCCGGAATCGCGGGATGGGCCGCCACCCGCTGGACCACCGAATGGCGATGGATCGAATCCACCGACGATGCCTATGTGGACGGCGACATCACCGCCATTCTGCCCAAGGTCGCCGGCTATGTTGTGGAGTTGAAGGCCGAGGACAACCGCCCGGTGGCCAAGGGCGAGGTGCTGCTGCGCATCGACGACCGCGACTATCGGGCCAAGGTGGAGGATGCCCGCGCCCAACTGGCGGGGCGCCAGGCGCAACTGGCCCAGATCGAGGAGAGGGTGGCGGTCCAGGAGGCGCTCATCACCCAGTCCAGCGCCTCCATCACCGCCGCCCGGGCCGACGTGGTCCGCGCCCAGGCCGATTTCCTGCGCAGCAAGAGTCTGGTGCGCGAGGATTTCGTCAGCCGGCAGCATTATGACATCACCGCCGCCGACGCCGCCAAGGCCCAGGCCAGCCTGACCGGATCGGGCGCCGGCCTGCAGGCGGTGCGGCGGCAATTGGCGGTTCTGGCGTCGGAACGGGTCATGGCCGCGGCCCAGCTGGAGCAAAGCAAGGCCATGCTGGCCCTGGCCGAGATCGACCTGGAGGCCACGGTGATTCGCGCCCCGGTCGATGGCGTCATCGGCAATCGCGCCGTGCGCGACGGGCAATATGTCCGTCCGGGCCAGATGCTGCTGGCGGTGGTGCCGCTGGACCGGGTCTGGGTCGATGCCAATTTCAAGGAGACCCAGCTGGAGCACATGCAGCCGGGGCAAAAGGCCGAGATCAAGGTGGACGCCTTTCCCGATCAGGTGATCGAGGGCCGGCTGGACAGCTTCGCCCCGGCCTCCGGCGCCAAGTTCAGCCTGCTGCCCCCGGAAAACGCCACCGGCAACTTCACCAAGATCGTGCAGCGGATTCCGGTGCGGGTCTGGCCGCTGGCCGGCAACGCCCTGGCCGGGCGGTTGCGTCCCGGCCTGTCGGTGACGGTGCGGATCTTTACCAAAGACGCGCGGGAATGACGGCGGCGGGCGAAAGCCCCCCCCTCCGCCCGGAAGACCGGCCCCTCCGACCTGAAGACCGGATCGTCACCCCGCGCGACTGGGTCGGCTTTCTCGCCATGGTGCTGGGCATGTTCATGGCGATTCTGGATATCCAGATCGTCGCCAGTTCCATTGCCCAGATCCAGGCGGGCATTGCCGCCTCGGCCGATGAAATCAGCTGGGTCCAGACCGCCTATCTGATCGCCGAGGTGGTGATGATTCCGCTATCGGGCTGGCTGGCCCGGGTGGTTTCCCCCCGCTATCTGTTCTTCGCCTCCTGCGCCACCTTCACCGTGGCCAGCGCCGCCTGCGCCTTTTCGTGGAGCATCGAATCCATGATCGTCTTCCGGGCGATCCAGGGCTTCCTCGGCGGCGCCATGATCCCCACCGTATTCGCTTCCACCTACATGATCTTCCCGCCGCGCCTGCAGGCCACGGTATCGGTGGTGATCGGGCTGGTCGCCACCATGGCCCCCACCCTGGGTCCGACCCTGGGCGGCTGGCTGACCGAGACCCTGAGCTGGCACTGGCTGTTTCTGATCAACGTGGTGCCCGGGGTGATCGTCGCCTCCGTGGTCATCACCTGCGGCCGCCAGGAAAAACCCCGCCTGAACATGCTCAAGGGATTCGACCTGGCCGGGATCATCCTGGTGGCCATTTTCCTGGGGGCGCTGCAATACGTGCTGGAGGAAGGCCCCACCGACGACTGGTTCGACGACCGCCGCATCGTCGCCATGTCGCTGATCTCGGCGGCGGGCGGGCTGGCCTTCCTGTGGCGCGAATTGACCGCCGAACATCCGGTGGTGGATCTCAGGGCCTTCGCCGACCGCAATTTCGCGGTGGGCTGCCTCTACAGCTTCATCGTTGGCATCGGGCTTTACGGCTCGGTCTATATCATCCCGCTCTATCTCGGACGGGTGCGGGGATATTCCTCGCTGGAAATCGGCATCACCATGATGGTGACCGGCCTGTTCCAGCTCATATCGGCACCGCTGGCCGGCAATCTGGCCAAGCATATGGATCTGCGCCACATGCTGGGGCTGGGACTGGCCCTGTTCGGCGGCGGGCTGTGGCTGAATTCGTCGCTGACCTCCCAGTGGGGCTATTGGGAGATGTTCCTGCCCCAGGCGGTGCGGGGCCTGTCGCTGATGTTCTGCTTCGTCCCCATCAACGCGGTGGCCCTGGGGCATCTGCCCCCCCAGAAGGTTCAGAACGCCTCGGGGCTGTATAACCTGATGCGCAATCTCGGCGGCGCCATCGGCATGGCCTGCATCAACACCGCCCTGACCCATCGCCTCGGCCTTCACATGCTGCGGCTGTCGGAATCCCTCACCGCGTCGCACGGCGCCGCCATCGGCATGCTGGACGGGCTGACCGAGCGGCTGGAACCGATCATGGGAACCGGCGCAGAGCAGCGGGCGCTCAAGCTGTTGTGGCAGCTTACTCTGCGCGAGGCCACCACCATGGCCTTCGCCGATGTGCTGATGATGGTGGCGGCGGTCTTCGCCTGCGGCGTGCTGCTGTTGCCGCTGCTCCAGAAGGTTCGCCACCCCAGCGCCGCCGGCGGCGGGCACTGACGTCATCGCCCGCAATTCTTGCCGGGCGGCCCTAGAGCCGGATTCGGCATTAGAGGGCGTTTCAGACAACAGGGTTAAGCCTGACGGTTTCAACCTGTTGTCATCGTGCTCTATTGGCTCTCGACTCTCCAGGGAGCTTGCGTGTAAACCCTGGGCCGGGTCGGAGTGTTGGGGATTACGGAGAGTTCCACATGGTCGGTGGGTTGATTTTGGCCACGGCGGCGTTTCAAGCCGTTGGTGGCGCATGAGCATGTTTTCGCGCGGCCCGCGCCCCGATACCGTCCTGCCCGGCGACATCTTTCGCAAGATCGGAACCTATGGCGCCAACTGGGTGGTCGAACGGCTGTTCGACTATCCCGACATCCCGCGTCATGCCCGGCTGGTGGATCAAGGCAGCGGCCGGACCATGACGGTGGCGGTCAGCATGCTGCTGGATTCCGAGGCCTTCAAGGTTATCCCCAAACCCTAACGCGGATGGCAGCGGCCCGCCCCCGAGAAGGCCTCCTCGATCAGCGGGGCGTAATCGTAAACCAGGACCCCGTCGTGCTGGTGAACCGTCACCATCGAATCGTTACCGGACCGGACGAACTCGGTCACCATGAAGAATTCGCTGCGATAGACGGCTTCCAGCGTGCCGGAGAGTTCGGCCCGGCTGCCGTCCGGCGACGTGTTGCAATAGTAGTGGAAGTTGGGTCCACCGGCACACCACATCAGCCGGCGCGCGGCCTTGGCGCAGGCGGCGCCCGGCTGCGCCGCGACCTGGAACGAGACATGGGTCTCGGCATTGGCCTTCAGCGCCTCGGCCGATTGATCATCGCTGATGATGGCGCAGCCGGAGGCACCGAGCAAGACGGCCAGGGCAAAGGTCCGGAGAAGGGTCAAGTCAGCCATGACCGCAGCTTACCCTGTCATGGGCCGCGATGGAACTAGGGTCTTTGCCTTAGAGATTGGCTCTGTTTGCAAAGTGTATGGATGGCGAGGCTTTCCGACCACGACCACCGAAGGGGGCAGCGGAGCAACTTTACGGGGGGCTGATTTTCCACCATCAAGGCGCCAAGGACACCAAGAGGGCGGAGCCGCATCAATCCAATGTCATCGCACTCTAGGCTCGCTCTATTTTCCCAGCAGGGCCAGCAGGGCCTTGACGGTATTTTCCGCTCCCTCGGCAATCTGGGCGATGGTGGACTCCAGCATGTAGCAGGGCGAGGTCACCAGCCTGTGCCGGTGGTCCACCACCACCTGGCCATGGCCGGCGGGCTTGTGGCGGGCGCCCATGGCCTCGACGGCCCCGGCGGTTCCGGCATCGTTGCCGATGGTGACGTCGGCGCCGTCGCCCAGCACCTTGGCCAGCAGGGCGGGGGCGATGCACAGCGCTCCGATGGGCTTGCCTGCCGCCGCCATGGCCTTGATCGCCGCCTCGGTGGCCGGATCGACGGAGCAGCCGGGGCCATCCACCGCGAAGCTGCACAGATTCTTCGCCGCGCCGAAGCCGCCGGGAAAGATCATGGCGTCGAATTCGGCCGGGTTGAACCTGGCCAGATCGGTGATGTTGCCGCGCGCGATGCGGGCGGATTCCACCAGGACGTTGCGGCTTTCGCCGCTGGGCTCGCCGGTCAGGTGATTGATCACATGCATCTGGTCGCGGTTGGGGGCGAAACAGCCATAGGTGGCGCCCAGGCGGTCGATGGCCAGCAGGGTCAGCACGGCCTCGTGGATTTCCGAGCCGTCATAGACTCCGCATCCGGACAGAATCACGGCGAATTTCGATTTGGCGGACATCTGGGGTTCCTCGTCAACACATGGGAGGCGGACAGATTACCGATTCCCTTGGGCGGCGGCCATGGTCTATCGTTCGGGGCTCTGCTGTCGTTTCTCAATCGCCGGGCGGCACGGCTTCCGCCACACCAGTGGCGCGGGCGCGCTTGCGCCCGTTGTTAACGGAAAGTCCCCATGCCATGACCGCCTATTCCCGCCTGGAAGCCGTTTTCCGCAAGATCGCCGCCATCGGCGACGCACTGGCCATCCTGCAATGGGACATGGCGACCATGATGCCCGATGGCGGCGCCGAGTCCCGCGCCGAGCAGCTGGCCACCCTCAAGGGCGTCGTCCACGAGACCATCACCGCCCCGGACCTGGCCGATCTGCTGGCGACGGCGGAGGGCGAAAGCCTCGATCCCTGGGAACGGGCCAATCTGCGCGAGATGCGCCGGGAATGGGTTCATGCCAGCGCCGTGCCGGCCGATCTGGTGGATGCCCTGGCGCGGGCCGAATCCGCCTGCGAGATGGCATGGCGTGAGGCGCGGCCGGCGGCGGACGTCAAGCGGGTGCTGCCGTCCTTGCGGACTCTGCTGGGGCTGGTGCGCCAGGTGGGTGCCATCAAGGCGGAAAAGCTGGGGATCGGCATCTATGACGCCCTGCTGGATCAGTACGAGCCGGGCGGGCGTTCCGCCGAGATCGACCCGGTGTTCGCCCATCTGGAGGGGTTTCTGCCCGGCTTCATCGACGCGGCGCTGGAGGCCCAGGCGGCCAGGCCGCCGCTGCTGCCGACGCCCGGTCCGTTTCCGGTGGAGCGTCAGAAGGCGCTGGGTCTCAAGATGATGGAAATGCTGGGCTTCGACTTCCACCATGGCCGCCTCGACGTGTCGCATCACCCCTTCTGCGGCGGCACTCCCGCCGATACCCGCATCACCACCCGCTACGACGAGGAGGATTTCGTTTCTGCCATGATGGGGGTGCTGCACGAGACCGGGCACGCCCTCTACGAATTCGGCCTGCCCAAGGGACGCTGGAGCACCCAGCCGGTGGGGCGCGCCCGCGGCATGGTGGCGCACGAATCCCAGTCGTTGCTGATGGAGATGCAGGCCTGCCGGTCGCGGGTCTTCATGGAGCATGCGGCGCCGCTGATCCGCGCCGCCTTCCAGCGCCAGGGGCCGGAATGGCAGGCGGAGAATCTCTACCGGCGCGGCATCCGGGTCGAGCGCGGCTTCATCCGGGTCGAGGCCGACGAGGTCACCTATCCCGCCCATGTCATCATCCGCTACCGGCTGGAGAAGGCCCTGATCGAAGGTGGGATGGAGGTCGACGATCTGCCCGCCGCCTGGAACGAGGGCTATGGCCGGCTGCTGGGGATCACGCCGCCCGACGACCGCCTGGGCTGCCTCCAGGATATCCACTGGTATGGCGGCTCGTGGGGCTATTTCCCCACCTATACCCTGGGCGCCATGACCGCCGCCCAATTGTTCGCCGCCGCCCAGAGCAGCGACGGCGCCATCCTGCCCGCCATCGGCAAGGGCGACTTCGCGCCGCTGCGGACCTGGTTGCGGACCCAGGTCCACGGCAAGGGCTCGCTGCTGTCCACCCGCGATCTGCTGATCGAGGCCACCGGCCGGCCGCTCGATCCCATGGTGTTCGAGGCCCATCTGCGGCGGCGCTACCTCGGGTGATCCAGGCGTCGATCGTCTGTTTCAGCGCCGGGTCGCCGCCGGCGTCCCGTCCTCGGCGCGCCCCGCCGGTGTCATTTCCGGTCGGTGTAATACCGTGTCTCGATGAGCGCGACTCATCGAGACACGGTCGGGCGCGACTGCGGCCGCGCCGCTCGTGCGGCGAAAGCCAAGGCGGACGGAGCTCCGCCGCCCGGCGACTGAGGGCTCGTTGATCGGTTCCGATCAACGAGATTTGGTATAATAGGTCAGCCCTTCCTGGGCGATGGCGCGCTGCACCGCCGGCCGGGCCAGCACCGTGCCGGCATGGCGCGTCCAGGCCGGATAAAGCCCCGCCATGTCGCGGCCGCTGCGCCGGCCCCAGCCGTAGAAGACGAAAAGATAGGCATCGACCACGCTGTAGCCGCCCGGAACCGCCCAATCGCGCCCGTCCGCCAGCAGAGAGTCGATATAGGCGAAGGCCTCGGCCAGGGCTTCCTCGCCCTTGGCCTGGACCGCCGGATACAGCGCCTGGTCGGCGACGAAGCGATAGGGCCGCCGGATCTGGGCCCAGGCGGTGGCGTGGACCCCGGAAGCCAGCCAGTTCATCCATTCGATGCAGCGCGCTTCCTTGGCCGGGTCGGCGGGCAGCAATCCCAGGGCGGGATTGGTCCGGGCCAGGAATATCATGATGGCGTTGGCCTCGGTCAACAGATCGTCGCCGCCGCCGATTCGTCCCGGCACTCCCAGCAGGGCCGGCACCCGGCCCTTGGGATTGAGCGTCTTCCACTCCGGGCTGAAGGTGGTCATTCCCTGGTCGCCGGGGCCGCTGGACACCAGCACCAGTTCGTAGGGGCTGCCGATTTCCTCAAGGATGATATGGGGCGCCAGTGAACAGGCGCCCGGCGCGTAGTAGAGACGATACATGCCGATGTGCTCCCAAGCCCTTAGAGCGCGATGACAACAGGTTGAAGCATCCGGCTCTCGTCGCGCCGACTATGAAGGGGCCGGCGGCGGTTGTGAAGGCGAACCCGATGGCCCATATCGCGGCCTCGCGCTTGCGGCGCTACCTCGGCTAGCCGATTTGCGCTACCATCACCGGATGATCGGTTGGCTGCAGCGTCTGTTCCTCGACAAGCGGGCGCGCGAGGCGCTGCACAGGCGCCTCGCGCCGTCGTCGCCGCCGTGCCGTCACGAGGTGTCGGTTCCACCCGCCGACGGGCGCAGCCCCGCTGAAGCCCTGGCCGAGGCCGAGGCGCGCATGCGGCGGCTGCCGCCGGAAAAGGCCCAGCTGATCCGCAGCGCCATGGCGGTGCATCGGGCGGCTCAGTCGGCCCTGGCGGGGCTGAGCGACGACGAGTTGTCCAGGCTCCGCCAAGTGGCGGAGCGGGCCTTGCTGGGGGGAGGGCGCTAGATGTTCGGCTTCCTCAAGACGCTGTTCGGGGAAACCAAACCGGCGGTCCGGACTCGGCCAAAATCCGCGGTCAAATCCACGGCCAAGCCCGCCATGACCGAAAATCGCGCCCAACTGCTGAAACAGGCTCAGGATATTCACCGCGCCAAGCGCCAGATCCTCGATGCCCTGTCCGACGAGGATCGTGCCCGGCTGGTGTCCATGGCCATCCTCACCTTCCTCAACGAGGGGCGCGAGTCCGACAACAACAAGTAGAGCCGACCTTGACCTCTTCCCTCCCCGATCCCGTCGCCCTGGCCAAGGGCGTGTTGGCCGGCGAACGCCGCGCCCTGGCCCGCGCCATTACCCTGATCGAATCCGCGCGCCCCGATCATCGCGAATTGGCCGAGGCGCTGATGCATGACGTGCTGCCCCATACCGGCAAGTCGGTGCGCATCGGCATTACCGGCGTTCCCGGTGCCGGCAAAAGCACCTTCATCGAGAGCTTCGGCCTCCATGTGCTGAACCAGGGCAAGCGGCCGGCGGTGTTGGCGGTGGACCCGTCCTCGCCCCGTTCCGGCGGCTCCATTCTCGGCGACAAGACCCGCATGGAGGAACTGAGCCGCGATGCCAGGGCCTTCATCCGCCCCAGCCCGTCCGGCTGCACCCTGGGCGGCGTGGCGCGCCGCACCCGCGAGGCCATGCTGGTCTGCGAGGCCGCCGGCTTCGACGTCATCGTGGTCGAGACCGTCGGGGTCGGCCAAAGCGAGACGGCGGTGGCCGATATGGTGGATATGTTCCTGCTGGTGCTGGTTCCGGGGGGCGGCGACGAGTTGCAGGGCATCAAGAAGGGCATCGTCGAATTGGCCGACGCCATCGTGGTCAACAAGGCCGATGGCGATCTGGCGGCGGCGGCCGGGCGGGCGGCGCGCGACTATACCAACGCCCTGCATCTGCTGGCGCCGGCCTCGCCCCACTGGACCGTGCCGGTGCTGACCTGCTCCGCCCTGGCGCGCTCGGGCATCGACGCGGTCTGGGCCATGGTGGAACGCTATGGCGAGGCCATGACCGCGGTGGGCGCCCTGGCCGAGCGCCGGGCCGGCCAGGCACACGCCTGGATGTGGAACGAGGTCTCCGAAACCTTGCTGCAAACCCTGCGCGACGACCCAAGAGTGGAGCGGCTGCTGCCCGAGATGGAACGGGAGGTTGCGGCGGGCCGCATGGCGCCGGGAGCGGCGGCGCGGCAGTTGGTGGGAACCTTCCGACTCCCCTTGGCTCTGCCGTAATAATCAGGCTATCCTTTCGCTCTCGCAAAAGATTTGGACGTAACATGTCGAAGCCAGCCAATGACACCCTGATCCTGAAGCGAGAGCTCGTCGGCCTGTTCGGGCATATGCAGAAGATCCGCAAGGAACTGGCTGCCCTCAATCCGCCCGGATCGCCCGATCATTTCGGCGGCATGTCCGAGCAACTGGACGCCATCGTCGACGCCACCGAGGGCGCCACCAACACCATCATGGAAAGCATGGAATCCATCGACACCCTGATGGGCGAGGCGCGCGCCCTTGCGGCGGACAATCCCCCGCTGGGCGCGATCTTCGACCAGGTCACCGACAAGGTGAACATGGTGTTCGAGGCCTGCTCGTTCCAGGACATTACCGGCCAGCGCATTTCCAAGGTGGTCAACTCGCTCAAATTCGTCGAGGAGCGGGTCAATACCATCATCCTGACCTGGGGTAGGGAAGAGCTGACCAAGGTGGTGGTCGAGATCAAGGAGGACGACCCGGACAAGAAGTTGTTGCACGGCCCGCAATTGCCCGGTCAGGGTGTCACCCAGGCCGATGTGGACAAGATGCTGGGTCAGGATGCCATCGACAAGCTGTTCGGCTAACCCGGATTTTTCACACTGTCACCCCCTCAGTGCAGAGAGTCGCCCCGCTCCGGTGATTCGTGCTTGACGGGCGGGTCTCGGCCCCTTAAAAACGCGGCTTCCTCCGGGACCGCTCCGGCCGCTCAAGGCCGTCGATGGACCGGCGAACGATTCGAAGTGAGGATTTAGCCATGGCACGTCGTTGCGCCATCACCGGCAAGGGCGTTTTGACCGGTAACAATGTCAGCCACGCCAACAACAGGACCCGGCGTCGGTTTCTGCCCAATCTGCAGGAAGCGTCCCTGCTGTCGGATGCCCTTGGCCACGCCGTGCGCATGCGGGTGTCCATGAATGGTCTGAAGACCATCGAGCACAATGGCGGCATCGACGCCTATCTGCTGTCCATCGCCGACACCAAGCTGTCGTCCGAGGCCCGCCGCGTGAAGAAGAGCATTCAGCGCGCCCTGGCCAGCAAGCAGACCGACGCGGCCTGATCGCGGGCTTTGGTCCGATGCGAAAAAGGGCCTGCGGGAAACCGCAGGCCCTTTTGGCGTTCAGACCGGCGAGCCAATAAATTGACTCGCCTCTTTGCCCTCAGTCGCCGGGCGCTGGCGCGTGCTCGCTTCGCTCGTCCCTGCGGGACCGCATCTGCGATGCGTCGTTTGCCCCTGCGGGGCTGCACGGCTTTGTCCGCTACGCGTTCCCTGCGGTCCGCGCCATGTGGCGCGGCGGCCCTTGGCCTTGCCGTCTCGCCATCGAACTGAGAAGCTCAGTTCGATGGTTCGGCGGTTACATCAGCCCTTCGGCCTTCAGCGCCGCCTGCACGCCCGGGCGCGCGGCCATGCGGGCGGAATGGGCCGCCAGATTCGGCCAGGTGGCGGGGTCGAATCCCAGGTGGGGCAGCCACGAGACCACGGTGAACAGATAGCCATCGGCGACGCTGAAGCCGTCACCCAGCAGGTAGGGGCCTTGGCCCAGCGTCTTGTCGGCGTAGTCCAGGCGCCGGGTCAGCAGCCCCTTGAGCACCGTCTTGGCGGCTTCGGGGATGGCCGGATTGAACAGGCCGCCGGCACTTTTGTGCATCTCGGTGGCGATGAAGATCAGCCATTCCACCAGCTTGAAATAGGCCGGGGTTCCGGCCGGCGGGGCCAGCTTCTTGTCCGGGACCATGGCGGCGATGGCGAGAACGACGGCGACGCCCTCGGTCAGCACGCTGCCGTCGTCCAGCGCCAGGGCCGGAATATAGCCCTTGGGATTGATGGCGAGGAAATCGCCGCCGCTCGCGGTCTTCTTGGTGGGCAGGTCGACCGCCTCGATCTCGAAGGCCAGACCGGCTTCGCGGAGCGCGATATGCGGCGACAGGGAACAGGCTCCCGCCTTGTAGTAGAGCTTCATGGGTTTAGTCCTTATGGTTAGAGCGGGATGCTTTCAAGTCGACTCATCCCGCGACAGAGGCCGTTGAGGCCGAGGCCAAGCAAACCGGAGGTTTGTGCCCGGCGAGGGACATACAAAATGGCGAGAGCGG
>Ga0316222_1001255_pt1 | contig 31979 bp, 28 predicted proteins | sample TBH18011metaG_FD_206008 | JGI IMG/M metagenome (GOLD analysis project Ga0316222, IMG submission 206008) | Freshwater microbial communities from Trout Bog Lake, Wisconsin, USA - TBH18011 | ecosystem: Environmental > Aquatic > Freshwater > Lake > Hypolimnion/Profundal zone | place: USA: Wisconsin... | reverse complement strand
ACCTGATTTTAAAATCCAAATCCTATAAAAACTAAAAAAATCATTACATTTAAAAACAGAGAAACACTAACTAACAATTAGTACACTTTCTTTTGACGTTATACAGTTGTTCTGATTACATCCCAAACCTGAAAGAATTGTTCTTTGGTTGTAATGTTGAATGTTAATTTGAATAAGAATGATAATCCACTGCAGGAAGATGATTTTGATACCATTGAAACAAGATGACCATACTTCTTTATAAAGTATTGTTTGTATTCATCAACATTGATAATATCATCCGTATCAAAATAAATGTAACCGGATGGTGCTGTAAAGTTCCTGTCAAAATTATCATCCTTTAAATTTCTGTATCCGACTATACAATTTGGAGTGATGTTGGGTAATTTCTTTTTTAATTCTTTGTATTCATGAATTCCTTGTTTACGTAATGTTCGTATCCATTCAATCAAACTTCTTTCCGGGTTGTTTTTGATGATTTTTATTAGAGTTGGTAAATCAATAATCTTTTCTGGGTTGACATCTTTAATTCCCTCTTTAAAATAACTAAACACGGGTAAAAAAAATCCTCCAAGAGTTCACTGGTGATGGTTCAGCTACTTTCAAGGAGGTTTCAATCTCTTTATATCCATAATTGTCATTACCATCACGAACAACAAAAGGATAGTAAATGGTAAACTAATTTTTTGAATAAGTCAATGATTGATGTTGGTATTACCCAAAAAATATTCCAGAATTTTTGAACTGGCACCGTGATTAACTGGGGGGCAAGGGGGCAGGGTCTTAAAAAGAAAGGATACCTGAACAGAAAACAACCGATTACCTGAAACATGTGTGGATACTGGCTTTCGCTAGTTCACTATTTCAATAATTTTCCAAAGAAATATCACTCCGGATTTCCGTTTGTCAAATATTTTTCTTATCCATATACAAGACCCAAAATAAAATGGGTAATGTATATGAGTAAAGAAAAGAACCAGGTGATCGGAATAGACTTGGAGGATTTGAAGGAATTAATTCAACACGCAGTAAGGGATGAAATTGAAACCTGTTTATCAGAATGTCGTTTTGGAAATGAATTCAAGGATGAAGTCTTGACAAGAAATGGTGCGGCAGAATTATTAAAGATGACCCCAGAAAAAGTAACAGAAGGGTATGATAAAAAAGAAATCCCGGGAACTAAAATTGGTCGTGAATATAGATTTCTAAAAAGTGAAGTAGTTAAGTGTTTGAAAAAATATAGATAATGATTAGTGTAAAATATTCATTGCGTGATAAACGTGCCAAACGAAAATCCACGATCCGGACATCGGTCTCCTTCAGTGGGAATAGAATTGTTTTTTGTCCGGGGTATAGTATCATACCTGAACATTGGGATACCAAAATAGGATTACCCAAATCGGTTAAAGGAAGTGTTGAAGTAAAATCAACCACAACGAACTTGAAAGAATTGGATTTAAAGATCCGTCACCTGTACGATGATTTATCATTGAACGGAAAACAAAAGGTATCCCTTGAAATCTTCAAGAATAAAATCCTTCAACTGGCACATCCTGAAAACACCGCAGGAGAAAATACTCGTCAAATGACCTTGATTGATTTCTTTGACCAAACCATAAAAGATATTGAACAGGGTAAAAGATTAAAGGGTGATGAATATCAATTGGAGGAAAATAGCATCAAACCATATAGAACAGCACGGTTACATTTTTTCAATTTTCAAAAGAAGGTTGGTAAAATATTTTTGCTGACGGATATGAACCAAAACTTACACGATGAGTTCAGTGATTATTTGATAATGGATTTAGACTTTGCCAAGAATACTCATTCAAAATATATTATGGCTTTGTATCAGGTCATCAAGTACGCTGTAAAGAAAAAGTTGTTAAGTGGAAGTGTGTTGCATGAGACAAAGTTTAAAACAACCCGTGAAGAAACCGACGCAATATTCTTGGATGAAAGTGAAATCCAATTGTTACTAAACCTAAAAGATATACAAAGTGGGACAGAGGAAACCGTTAGGGATTTGTTTGTGTTGGGTTGTTATACAGGATTAAGATTTAGTAATTACTCCAATATAAATCTTGATTATTTGGATGACAAATTTTTAACTACTGTCCAAATCAAAACCAAACAAAAAGTAACAATTCCTATCCATCCCAATGCGAGGATGATATTTGATAAATATAAGGATGGATTACCCGTATGTCCAACCAATCAGGAGTTCAACAGAACATTAAAGGATATATCCCAAAGGATAAAAGAGTTTCATACACCTTTTACAAAATTGATAACCCGTAATAGACATATAACGGAAGAAGAAAAAATGAAATGGGAACTTGTACAAAGTCATACGGCTCGCCGATCGTTCTGTACCAATATGTATTTAGATGGTGTAGAAATGTTGAGTATAATGGCAATATCAGGTCATAAAACCGAAAAGTCATTCAGGAGGTATATTAAGGCTGATGCTTTACAACACGCTGAATTAATTAGAAAACATTGGGAAAATAACAGCAAAAAGGAGGTCAAGAATGAACCTGAAAAATCTTGAGAAAGGACAATCTCCGCGCACTGTTCCGCGCACGGAATAGAAAAACCCACGACCAGCGTGGGTTTTATTTTGTAAAAGTGGTGTGGGGCGGGATCGAACCGCCGACACAAGGATTTTCAGTCCTTTGCTCTACCGACTGAGCTACCGCACCATCCTGTAAAGGGCTGCAAATATAAGAGGTCGGGGCAAAAAGAAAAAATCAAATTACAGCCCTATCATAATTATCTGTACGCTCATCTTCAAAATCTGCTATTAGAACTCGCAATTCTTAGGTGTTCTCGCAAAAGCGATCACATCTCTGATATTGGTCATTCCGGTCACGAATTGTACCATTCTTTCAAAACCTAAACCAAATCCCGCATGCGGCACTGTTCCAAAACGTCTCGTATCTAAATACCAACTCATTTCTTCAGCAGGAATATGCATGTCTTTCATTCTTGCCTCTAATTTATATAAACGCTCTTCACGTTGAGAACCACCCACAATTTCACCAATGCCCGGTGCTAAAATATCCATCGCCGCTACTGTTTTACCATCATCATTCATTCTCATATAAAATGCTTTGATGGAGGCAGGGTAACCTGTAACAATCACCGGTTTCTTAAAATGCTTTTCTACCAAATATCTTTCATGCTCACTCTGCAGATCGATTCCCCATTTTATATCGTAAGTGAATTTTTTCTTTTTGTAATGATTACTTTCCAATAAGATATTAATAGCATCGGTATAAGTGATTCTTTCAAAAGCATTGTTTAAAACGAATTCTAATTTTTCGATCAACCCTAATTCACTGCGTTTTTCTTGCGGTAATTGTTTTTCTTCTTCCGCTAAACGTTGCGATAAGAATTCAATATCATCACGATTGTGATCCATCGCATATTGAATCAAATATTTGATGAACTCTTCTGCCAAATTCATATTATCCTCGATATCATAAAAAGCCATTTCAGGCTCGATCATCCAAAACTCAGCGAGGTGGCGGGTTGTATTGGAATTCTCTGCACGAAAAGTTGGACCGAAAGTATAGATATCACTGAATGCCATCGCACCTAATTCCCCTTCTAATTGTCCGCTTACCGTTAAGTTAGTACTCTTCCCAAAAAAATCTTCTTTAAAATTAATACTGCCATCTTCATTCTTCGGAGCTGTGCCGTCAATCGGCAAAGTGGTTACACGAAACATTTCACCGGCGCCTTCTGCATCGCTTGAAGTAATAATGGGTGTATGCAAATACACGAAACCTTTATCATTAAAAAACTGATGGATCGCAAATGCCAATGAATGCCGAATACGAAAAACAGATCCAAAAGTATTGGTCCGAAAACGCAGATGCGCTTTCTCTCTTAAAAATTCCAAACTGTGTTTCTTGGGTTGTAAAGGATATTTTTCCGCATCGCTGTCACCCAATATTTCTAAACTCTTTGCTTTTACTTCAATGCTTTGTCCTTTACCAACAGAAGCCACCACAATACCATTCACCTTTAAAGAAGCGCCTGTAGTGATTCTTTTTAAAGTAGCATCATCCAATAATCCTAATTCAACCACTACCTGTAAATTATTATTGGTGCTGCCGTCGTTCAATGCAATGAATTGATTGTTGCGAAAAGTACGCACCCAACCCATCACCGTCACTTCATGTCCCGTCTGCTCACTTTGCAGCAGTTGTTTGATCTTGGTTCTTTTGTTAAACATGGTTGCTTGTTTTTGTTACCGGCGATATCAACACTATTTGACTACTGTTGCGCCTGCCTGCCGGCAAAGGCAGGTCGCACTCTTGTACTTTTGTAATGCTTTTGAGCTTTTTAGAGCGGCAAAGATAAGTTAATGCAGTTGCCAAACATATTCCGCAAGGGCCAATCAAGTCATTTTTTGCGCAAAAATTTGTTTGTTTACAACAATTTGCCGTAACATTGCAGTGGAATCGAACTGATTTCGTCTTCAAGAAAATCCCACAGACTCATCAGTTTATCTCTTTTGCAACACGCAACCGATTTATTTTTCAATCTCTATCAGACTGGATTAAAACAATTAGACAAATTGAACCCTCTTTCACATAAATGATTATATGTACGATATTTCGCAACTAAATGATATGCTTGTCCCTGAATTACTGGACATAGCCGACGAGTTAAAAGTACCCAACGCAAAAAAATTAGATAAAAAAGAACTGATCTATAAAATTGTTGATATGCAAGCATCAAAAGCAAGTGATGGGAAAGACGTTAAAAAAACGCGTACCCGCAAGCCGATAACCGTGAAGGCTTCAACTGCCAATATCACCGAAGAAGCAGAAGTGATGCAGGAAGCACCGCAGCATCCTGATCAGGATAAAGCCGCTGCAAAACATCGCGGACGTAAAACAAAACCGGCAGAACCGGAAGTGATCGATGATGCACAATTAAATTTAGGTCACCAGATATTAAAGGCAACAGAAGATCCCGAAGATGCAAACGGAAATGAAGCAACAGAAGAAGCGACCATCACCAATGAGAACGGAAATGAAAATGTGAACGGAACATCTCAGGAAGCACCACAACAACAGCCGAGACAAAATCATCGCCGTGAACCTGCTTTCAATATTGAGTTTGATGGTGTGATCTCAGGCGAAGGCGTATTGGAAATGATGCCGGATGGCTATGGTTTTTTACGTTCTTCTGATTATAATTATTTATCATCACCTGATGATGTGTATGTATCTCCTTCACAAATAAAATTATTCGGATTAAAAACAGGCGATACTGTTTCAGGATATGTTCGACCTCCGAAAGAAGGTGAAAAATATTTTGCATTATTAAAAGTGGATGCGATCAATGGCAAACGTCCGGATGAAGTGCGTGACCGTGTTCCGTTTGATTATTTAACTCCATTATTTCCATTCGAGAAATTAAATTTATTTACTTCTCCAACCAATTACAGCACTCGTATCATTGATATTTTTACACCCATCGGTAAAGGGCAACGCGGATTGATCGTTGCACAACCGAAAGTGGGTAAAACCGTTTTATTGAAAGAAGTGGCCAATGCCATTGCAGCCAATCATCCTGAATGTTATTTGATGGTAGTGCTGGTGGATGAACGTCCCGAAGAAGTTACAGATATGGAACGCAGTGTGAAAGCAGAAGTGATCGCGTCAACATTTGATGAGCCTGCAGAAAAGCACGTGAAAGTTTCTACCATTGCTTTGCAAAAAGCAAAACGTTTGGTAGAATGCGGACATGATGTGGTGATCCTTTTAGATTCCATCACCCGTTTGGCAAGAGCACATAATACGGTTGCCCCTTCCAGCGGTAAAGTATTAAGTGGTGGTGTGGAAGCGAATGCGATGCAGAAACCCAAACAATTCTTTGGTGCTGCCAGAAAGATTGAACATGGCGGATCATTGACCATTCTGGCAACTGCTTTAATTGAAACTGGAAGCAAGATGGATGAAGTGATTTTTGAAGAATTTAAAGGAACAGGTAATATGGAATTGGTGTTGGACAGAAGGTTAGCCAACAGAAGAGTATTCCCTGCTATTGATCTGGTTGGTTCTTCTACAAGACGCGATGATCTGTTATTATCACCGGATGTTTTACAACGTATGAATATTTTACGTTTGTACATCAATGATATGAATACGGAAGAAGCGATGAATGAATTATTAAAAAGAATGCGTGGCACAAAAGATAATGAAGAATTCTTATCGAGTATGAATCGTTAAGAGTTGTAAATGAAAAGTTTTAAGTAGAAGCCGCAACAGATTAGTGCGGCTTTTATTATTGACGATAATGATTAGCTCTTATGTTTTTTGCAGCTAATGAAACAGTTTCTTCAATTCTTTTTTTTCTGGTCTCTTCCTTTTTTGCATTATGTATCCATTCTAAAATAATCTTCTTAGAAGATCTTGGAAACGCATCAAAATTTTTCAATGCCGTTTTATTTTTATCGAATACTTTTTTTAAATCATCTGGCATAATTGAATTATCAACTTCGTCTAATGCTGTCCATGTGCCATTTTGCTTCGCCGCCTCAATGGTTTGTAAGCCTGCATCTGTCATTAAGCCTGCTTTGATCAATTTTTCAACTTTGTTTTTATTAATTAGACTCCAATTGCTTTTCGGGTTTCGTTTCGCAAAGAATTGGTAAAAACTATCTGCATCTCTTTTATTCGGTTTGCTGTCAATCCAACCAAAGCAAAGCGCTTCTTCAACGGCTTCATTATAATAAACACTTTTTGTTTGACTTGATTTTTTGTAAATAATAAGCCAAATGCTATTTTCTTTTTTATGATTTTTTTCTAACCATCTACGCCAAGCTTTTCTGTCCTTGGCATAAAATGTTTTGATGTCATTTTTTAATTCCATGAATGAATAAATTAACTATACAGATCACCCGCTAAGTATTTCATTCCCGAATCGCAGGCTACTGTAACAACGGTATGGCCCGGTCCTAATTGTTTGCCAATCTCAAGAGCGGCATAAATATTTAATCCGCTGGATGTTCCTGCGAATATTCCTTCTCTTGAAGCTAATGCCCTTGCAGTTTCTCTTGCTTTTGTTTCTTCGATCGCTTTTACTTCATCATAAGCATCTTTTTTCAATAACGGAGGAATGATACCTGTTCCGATCCCTTCCACACGATGGCTTCCTTTAATGCCTGTTGATAATAATGCAGCAGATGCAGGTTCTAATGCGATCAATTTTATTTGTGGATATGCTTTCTTTAATTCGGCGGTTGCGCCGCAAAACATACCACCCGTTCCAACACCTGCACAAAAAACATCAATAGGTTTATTTAATTGCTGAATGATCTCTTTGCCCAAATTGGCATATCCGATCTCAGCATCTTCATTTAAAAATTGTCTTGTCCAGTAATAACCGTTCTCTTTTATTAATTGCTGTACACGGTCATCCATTTTGGTAAAAAGAGATGGCGTTATTTTTCCGCCTTCGCTTTCAATGATCTCAATATCGGCACCAAATAATTTTATGGTTTGTAATTTTTCTTTTGCAAATGCATCAGATGAAATGGCTTTCAACCGATAACCCTTCACTGCACAAACAAATGCAAGTGATGATCCCGTGCTGCCACCCGTATATTCCACCAAAGTACCGCCGGGCTTGATATCGCCGCGACGTTCTGCTTCTTCCACAATAGATAAAGCCATCCTGTCTTTATAAGAACCTGTTGGATTAAAGTATTCCAGCTTCACATAAATATCGGCACAATGCTCAGGAACAATTTTTGATAATTTGACCAATGGGGTATTACCGATTGTTTGTAAAGTTGTAGCACTGATGTTTGAAGCCATGCGTTTATTTTTATTTTGTCAATTCATTTTTATAAACGACTCCTCCTTTCATGACGAACTGAACATTTTCCAAAACAGAAACATTGTCGATCGGATTATTTGTTACTGCAATGATATCTGCCCATTTACCAACAGTAATCGAACCCACTTTTTCTTTCCAGCCTAAGAGATCTGCTGCATTAACGGTAGCAGCCTGAATGGCCTGCATGGGTGTTAAGCCGAACTTCACCATGTAAAAAAATTGTTTGCCGTTCCATCCATGCGGATATACACCTGCATCCGTTCCGAAAGCAATTTTCACTCCTGCCTTTACCGCTTTTGCAAAATTCTCTCTCTGCAATTTGCCGATCGATCTTTCTTTGTTCAATATCTTTTCAGGAAAACCAAGCTTTGCATATTCACTCAAAATATAATCATCATTATAAATATCTGCAACGAGATATATACCATGTTGTTTCATTAATTCAATTCCTTCCGCATCAATTAAGCTTCCATGTTCAATAGATGCAACACCGGCTTTCACTGCCATTTTAATGGCTTCGGTTCCGTGTGCATGTGCACATGTTTTTCTTCCCCACATTTTTGCTTCATCAACAATAGCATTCATTTCTTCCTGTGTAAACTGTGGCGCACCTACGCTTTCTTCTTCCGATAAAACACCTGCACTGGCACCGAACTTTATTACATCGGCACCGTATTTAATATTGTAACGAACCTGTTTGCGTAATTCATCCACACCATTTGCCACACCATTCATTTCTTTAGGACCTTCGAAATTCAGGTACGGAGAAAAACCATTCAAGTCGCCATGACTTCCGGTAGAGCCGATAAAAAATGTTGCAACCAATAACCGCGGGCCAGGAATATCTTTATTATTGATGGCATTGCGTAAAGCCACATCAACAAAACCACGAGAACCAACATCTCTGCATGTAGTGAAACCCGCATCCAGGGTACGTTTGGCGTAGATATGGGCTGTGATGGCATCATCCACGGGCGTCTTTCGAAAGATATCTCCATAATAGTCTCCGCTGGGCTGTCCGGTTATATGTGTATGGCAATCGATCAATCCGGGTAATACCGTTGCTTTCGATAAATCAATGATTATTGCATCATTAGGAATGGGAATATTATTGCCAACAGCTTTGATCGTGTCATTTTCTATATAAATAATTTGATCAGTTAATACTTTACCACTTTCTGTATCAATTAATTTTCCTGCTTTAATAATTATTTTTTTTGTTTGTGCAGAGGTGCTGATAAAAATCAAACAGCAGCATACAAAAAGAAATGATCGCAGTTTTCTCATGTTATTTTATTTGTTTGAAGGTAGAAGAAAAAATAAAGCAGGAAGATTTTCTTCCTGCTTTTTAATTTTAAAATTTTATTTCAATAAATACGTATCGAATAATTTTAGAATCCTTTTATATTCATCTGTCCAACTGCTGGGCTCAACAAAACCATGATCCTCCACAGGATAAATGGCAACATCCCAATTATCTTTTCCCAATTCGATCAGCCGTTGATTTAAACGAACAGCATCCTGAAAATTCACATTCACATCAACCATACCATGACAGATCAATAAATGATTTTTTAATCCGCTTGCAAAATTGATGGGCGATGATTTTGCATAAGCGATACTATCATTAAACGGTTCATTTAAAATATTTGCAGTATAACCATGATTGTAATGCGCCCAATCTGTAACAGGCCGCAATGCAGCGCCGGCTTTGATTACATCAGGTGCTGTGAACATTGCCATCAATGTCATGAAGCCGCCATAACTGCCACCGTACATACCGATACGTGTTGAATCGATCCCAAATTCTTTCACTAAATATCTGGCAGCATCCACTTCATCATCCAGATCTTTACCACCCATGAAACGATAAATCCCTGTTCTCCAATCTCTGCCGTAACCACTGCTTCCCCTGTAATCAATATCGATAACTGTATAACCTTTATCGGCCAATAAATTGTTGAACATGTATTCCCTGAAATACTGGCTCCACCAAAAATGTACATTCTGCAGATAACCTGCACCATGTACAAAAATCACAGCAGCATTATTTTTTGTTCCGGGCTTTGGTTCATGCAACCTTGCATAAACAGGCTGACCATCTCTTGCAGTAAAAGTGAAAATTTTATTTTCTCTCCATGTATAAGATTTGAATTCATCACTCATTGCCTTATTGGTTACCTGCACAGCTTTTTTATTCGGTGCATTTTCCTGCACAAATAATTCCCACGGTTTGGTGATGTATGAATAACGGTATGCAATATTTTTTTCATCAGGAGATACAGTTACTTCATAACCGCCGGTCATCGATGTTATTTTTTCTTTTGCTGTTCCGTCAATTTTTATTTTATACCAGTTTTGTTTGCCGGGATGTTCTTCATTGGTGAGCAGATAAAAGAATTGTTTTGTTTTGCTCAGCACCACATCCTGTATCTCATATTTTCCTTGTGTGAGCTGTGTTTTAGCGGAAGTGCTGATATTGTATGTATAGAGATGCGAATAACCCGTTGCTTCACTTTGAAAATAAAAAATATCATTATTGATCCATGCTAATCTTGCACCGAAACCTGTTCCCGGCCCGCCGATCCATCCTTCATCGCGTTGCCGATCCAATAATTTTAATTTTCCTGTTACAGCATCTAATTGCATGATCCATCTGTCTTTATTATCCTGTGAACGGATATCCGCAATGGCAGCGGTTCCGCTTTCATTCCAAACAATTGTATTGATGTTTACTGCACGGGCTATTGCTTTCTTATTTGCATATTTTTGCGGATAATCTTTTACATAGTCCGGTTGATCTGCAATACCGGGAATAGAATCTGTTGCAATACTTAATACCGTATCCTTTAATTTATCGTACACATAGAAATCATATTTACCTAAAGGCGCACCCACTTTTGTTCTGTTTGGGATATCGGTTGTGAAACCGCTTTCGGTAACATAATCAGGAACAACAGCAATTTTTGCATTGGTTGGCGCTGTGAATAAACGATAGGTAACAAATCTTCCATCAGGACTAACCTGCAAAGCTTGTACAGTTTTATCGCCGATGTTGATCGTTTTTAAAGTATCGGCTTCTTTCACTGATTTTAAGAATGCATCACGTTGATCTTTCTTGCTTTTCCTTTGTTTAACAATATCTGAAGTGCGTAATTGATTTTGTTGTAACCATTGCTCCTGTTGATTGGCACTGCTTGTTGGAGCTGCTGCCGGAAAATTTCCTCTTGGTGCGCCGCCGCCACCTCTGTTGCCACTGCCACCAAATGCAGGCGCAGCAGGTGTTTCAGTGCCTTTGGCAAAATTAGTTAACTGTTGTGTAAATCCTGTTTTGATATTCCAGGCATATAAATTCTGGTTGCGGTTAAATGCGATCCATTCATCTTTTAAAATGAATTTCGGATTGGTTTCAGCTTCTTCCGTTTGTGTAATGCGTGTTGTTTTGGCAGATTTGATATCTAATAAATACAAATCACCTTTGTATGTATAAACGATCTGCGAATAATTGCTGTTATAATTGCCGCTGTTGATGGCACTTAATAACAGTGCTTCATTGTATTTTAATTTAACGGGCTCTTTACTGTTGAGCTGAAAAATATAAAAAGAATCTGAAACATTTTTATCAGGATTCCAGTTGAAGAAAACCGATTTGCTGTCCCATGTCCAGGAAATGTTTGTGGGAGAAGTACCGATCCATTTCTGGTCTTTCATGATCTGCTCCACCGTTAATTGTTGTGAAGATGCTGCAATGCTGCATGTAATAAAGAAAAGGAAACATAATTTTCTCATGTGGGTTTGTTTTGGTGCTATAAATCTAATGATGCAACAGTAAAAAGAACTTTGTTTTTTATGAATGGGTGAAATTACAAATAAACAACTGCCAAATCTTTTACAGAATAATCAGCTGCATCTCTTGCTAAAATAATTACTTTATAATTGCCCTTGTTATAATTTTTCTTAAAACTGAATTGGGCGGTCATTTTGTTTGTTGTCTCGAATGATTGGCGAACGATATCCCGGTGATGTAATACAGCACCGTTGTTCTCTCCCGCCAAAACATGTGTTGTTGCATCTTTTTGTACAAACAGGAATTCCAATAAAATATTTTTAGCTGCACATTTTGCTGTTACAGAAAGGATATCATTGTTGATGGTTGTTTGCTGGGATTCAATTATTTTTTCAAAAGAAGCCGCCGATCTGATCAATTGCGGAATGACTGTTCTGTTACTGCCAACCGTTTCGGCCTTTCCGTTTATGATGGCCTGCGGTGTGTAAACCGATGATAAATGAAATAGTTGTGCATAATGATGCTGTTTTTCCGAAAACGAGTGATTGCTGAAAGAATCGATCCAACCCAATTGGTTCCAGTAATCAACATGATAACTGACTACGATGATATTACTGTCCTTTGCAAGTTCTTCCGCATATTTTTCTGCCGGAGGGCAACTGGAACAGCCCTCAGATGTAAACAGTTCTATAAAAATTTTATGATTTACAGGTACAGATGAATGATTGGTTTGACAATCGGCAGAAATAAAAATGAAATAACTGATAAGTAATAACCATTTCATAAAAAATATTTTTTATGCAGACGTTTACTCGGTTGAAACCTTTCAATTGTATATCATGCACTTACTATCTTTTTTCCGAAAGGCAGCATGGAAAGTTCAATGAGTTGAAAATGTTTTCTTGCGAAAGGAATACCGATAATGGTGATGAATAATAAACAACCGAAAACAAAGTGTGATAGCGCTGCGCACCATCCGCCGGAAAATAACCAAATGATATTACCAATGGTTTGTAAACAACCGCCGCCGTTATTGGCATATACGATCTTGCTTCCGAAAGGCCATGCAACGAACCCGGCTAATTTAAAACACTGCAATCCGAAAGGGATACCAATGATGGTGATGCATAAAACAAAACCACCAAATACATATGCCATTGCGGAAATGAATCCGCCGAAAATTAACCATATCAAATTGCCAATCAGGTTCATTGTAATTATTATTTTGAATAAAGTTATGCAGTACAAGAGTGCGACGCAACAGGTGATGCATTGAAATTATACAGACGGTAACAAAATCATTTCATTGCCCAATCGTATAAAGTCAATACACTCATCCAACCCATGGCAGCCACAACCAACCAGCCTGAAAGTCGCATCCATAAAGGATGTTGATAGCCCTTCATTAATTTTATGTTGGTTGATGCAATTAAAATAATGGCCAATGCAATGGGTAAAATAAATCCGTTGGCAATACCTGCGAATAATAATAATTGTCGAGGCTTACCAATGAAAACAAATATGCAGGTTGATAAAATGATGAAAATTGAAATGCATAATCTTTCGTACTTAATGAATACCGGATGAAATGTTTTAAAGAACGAAACTGATGTATATGCTGCACCCACAACCGAAGAAATGGCAGCACTCCATAAAACCACTCCAAAAATTCTTAAACCAAAATTTCCGGCAGCTGTTTGAAATACTGTTGCTGCAGGATTATTAGCGTCTAACACAACACCTTTAATGACAACACCAACAACTGCGAGAAATAAAATGAAACGCATAATGGTTGAAATGACGATGCCGCTGATAGCACTTTTATTTACTTGTGCAATGCTTTCTTTCCCTTTGATACCTGCATCCAATAAACGATGCGCACCGGAAAATGTAATATATCCGCCCACCGTTCCGCCAACGATCGTAACGATGGCAGCAGTAGATAATTTTTCGGGAATGAATGTATGATGAATGCTTTGTAAAAGCGGCGGATGCGCAGCGTACGCAATGAATAAAGTCAGCAATATTTTTAATGTGCCCAAAATTTTTGTAAAGCCATCGAGCATTTTACCGATCTCTTTTACCCAAAATAAGATCAATGCAATAATGCAACTGATAACGGCACCTTTCTCGAAACTCAAGCCTGTCAATACATTGATGCCTAAACCACATCCGGCAATATTGCCGATATTGAATGCAAATCCACCCAAGACAACCATGGCACATAAAAAATAACCAAGACCCGGCAATAATTGATTGGACAGATCTTGTGCCCGCATTTCACTCATCGTTAATATGCGCCAAGTGTTTAATTGCGCACCGATATCTAATAATACAGAAACAATAATCACAAATCCAAAACTGGTGAGCAGTTGTTGCGTGAAGACAGTTGTTTGTGTTAAAAAGCCAGGCCCGATGGAAGAGTTGGCCATGAGAAATGCAGCACCTAAACCTGCACCGTTAATAAAATTGCGTTTAGATAGCTTTAATTTCAATATTATTTTGTTTGAGTGTTTGATTTATTTTTTTTGCAAACGCAACGGCATATTTCCCATCACCGTGAATACAAACAGTTTCCGCAACAATATTGATCTGATTACCAGAAACAGTGGTTACGGTTTGCTGCTGTATCATTTGTAAAACTTGTTGTATGGATTGATCTTCACTTTCGATCAATGCATTTTTTTCTTTGCGAGAAGTTAAACTGCCATCATCTTGGTAAGTCCTGTCAGCAAAAACTTCGCTTACCGTTTTTATGTTTAATTTATTTGCTTCACTGATCAAATAACTTCCACTTAATCCGTATAAAATCAAATTTTCGTCAATGTCTTTTATGGCTTGCGCAATGGTGTTTGCAGTTTCTGCATCTTTTGCGGCCATATTGTATAACGCGCCATGCGGTTTTACATGATGCAATCCAACTTTTTTCTCAATGCAGATCTTATACAAGGAAATAATTTGTGCTGATACCAGGCTGTACAAAGCTTTTTGCGGCAACAAAATTTCTGTTCTTCCGAAATTTATTTTATCATCATAACCAGGATGTGCACCAATGGCAACATGATACTGTAAAGCCGCTTCCACAGTGCGTTTCATTGTTTTAATATTTCCCGCATGATAACCGCAGGCAATATTGGCACTGCTGATAAAAGGCATCAGATCGGCATCATTGGATAACCCTTCGCCCATATCACAATTGAGATCAATGGAATCCATATTACTCATTAAATTTTTTTAAAGAAAAGTTACAAGCATTTTGCAATTGTAAGATCTGTTGATATTGATCGAACAGAATATCTTCAGCTTCTTGTTGTTGAATGATCTTGAATTGAATTTTTTCATTCGGGTTCATTTGCGACAATTTCGGAATATCTGCTGAAATAACATGAGCCATTTTCGGATAACCACCTGTTGTTTGATGATCGGCCATTAAAATGATCACCTGACCATCGGGCAATAATTGAACGGTTCCTTTTGTTACACCGGAAGAAATTAATTGTTGATCATTTTTTAATAATAAATTTTCTCCTTTCATTCTGTAACCCATCCTGTCGCTTTGATTAGAAATAGTGAATGAAGATGATCCCAATAATTTTTTTGCATCATCAGTCAACCAATCGTATTCAGATCCAATTATGATCCGTATGAAGTTTGAAGCTGAATAGAAGTTTTTTAGAGAAGCATGCCAGGATAATATTTCACAATCTTTCTGTTTTAATACAGCACCATATTTTTGAACAGAACGGAAATGGATCTCATCGTGTTTCTTCAAATTTCTTCCTTCAAAGCCACCGGCATTTGCTTTATTGTTGGTGCTGAAACTGTTTAACCATTTGGGCAGATCAAAGCCACCTTTCACTGCAAGATATGTCCTTGCACCACTGATTGGTTTTTTGAATTGCAACACACAATTCTTTTCAATGATGATAGGTGTATTAATGGGAATGGCGATATCATTGATCATTGGAGAAAAATCAGCTCCGCAAATAGCAATGAGTGATTGTTCTTTGAATAAAATAACAGATGACGGGAAATGAATTTCGATTACGGCATTGTTCAAATCGTTCCCCACTAAAAGGTTGGCTGTTTGTGCAGCAATAGTATCCATGGCACCGTTTGGGTTGATGCCAAGGTGTTGACAACCGTATCTTCCAAGGTCTTGAATGCTGTCTGCAATGCCTTGTTTAATGATGAGGATACTCAAACCGATTCTTTTATTTTTTTAAATTCATTTAAATCAATGGGAATAAATTTTATTTCATCACCTGCTTGTAATAAAACAGGTACTTCTCTTTTTGTATCAAATAATTTGATTGGCGTTTGTCCGATGATATTCCATCCACCCGGTGAATCAAAAGGATAAATGCCCGTTTGTTCTCCTGCAATGCCAACGCTTCCTGCAGAAACATTTATTCTCGGCTGTTGTTTGCGTGCTGTTATTATTTTTTCATCAACAGATCCCATGTAAGCGAATCCGGGCAAGAATCCGATCATAAAAACACGATAAGTCTTATTGCTGTGCAGTTGTATGATCTCATCAACGGGAATATTTTTTTGTTGCGACATTTCTTCGAGATCAATTCCTAAAGAAGTATCATAACAAACAGGAATTTCTATTTTTCTGACCGATACCGTTATATTAAAATCACAATTTATTATTTCGTTCTCCATTTCTTTTTTTATGAACAAATATGCAGAAGGAGCTTTTTTTCTGATCGCAGTCACATCATATACAACCGTCAATGAAGCGTAAGCGGGAATAATATCTTTTATGAAAGCAATATTTTTTTGTTTGAGTTGATGAAAAAGTAAAATAATCTTTTGGTTGATTGAATCATCAATAAGACTGCCGAATTCTACAGTTAATGCATGATCGCCAAGGGGATGGATCTTATATAGCAGGGGGGTGCTCACCTTCTCAAAGTACAATTTTCTTACTGCCTTTTATAATCAAGAAAGATTTTTAAAATGAATAATTGTGTGGAAAGCTCTATTGCCGTATTTTTGCCGTCCGAATTTTACGACTCCTTAGCTCAGCTGGTTAGAGCTACTGACTCTTAATCAGTAGGTCCAGGGTTCGAGTCCCTGAGGGGTCACCTGATGGGACAAATGATTTTTATAATCGTTTGTCCCATTTTTATTTCCTTCAAAAGCCTTGTCCATATTGAATATTAGCCGAACGGCTTCATTGAGTCGAGGAGTTCGATAATTAAATCCGTCAAAAATTAGCTTTTCAGGGAAAATCGAACTTATTATTTGCCGCTTTCTCATCGAGTTCGCATTTTCATATAAAGTATCGAGCCGGGATAGTGTATTTACAGCCTTGCCTAATATAGAATCTATGTTTTCCTGAATATTAGAAGCAGTAGAAAGCTTTCCTTCAAGGATATTTACTTTGTTTTCACATTCGGTTTTGATAATCTTATAATCCCCTCCATCAATATCACCGGATAAGAGCAGTTCTCTAGCTTTTGCAAGCTTACTATTCCATTCATTTATCCGGGTAATGATTTCTGTTTTATCGGCTCTTTGAGCCTTTGTTTGAGCATTGTAACTGTCAAGAATCACCAATTTATACAATTCAACCATAGAAGGTCTTGGAACATACTTTTTAAGTTCTTTTACAAACTCCCCATTTAAGTTATCTGCTCTATAGCGGGAACCACATGAGGAAGAGCAGTGATAATAGTAATAGCGTTGATACTTTCCCTTTGATGCACTGCCGGTTAATAATTTACCGCATTTTGGACATATCAAAAATCCACGCAAAGGCAAGTTATTATCAACAGCAAGCTTTGTCCGTTGTTGTTTCTTTTTGCCATCTAAAACATCCTGCACTTCATAAAAAAGTGCTTCGGAAATAAGAGGCTCATGCTGACCTTTTACAAAACAACTGTCCTCATCTTTGAACTTAGGTATATATATGTTTCCGCAATAGACAGGGTTTCTGATAGCCACCCAAAGATTATTTTTACTGCATTCTAATCCTTTTAACCTTACTTGTTTCAAAATTTGTTCCGTGGCAAAGACTCCTGAAGCTAGTTGTTCAAACACCCATTTCATTAAAGTTGCTTCCGGTTCTTTTGGAGCTATAAATTTTTTTCCGTTTTCACTTATTTTATTCGCATATCCAATCGGAGCGGTTCCCATCCAACGACCCTCTTTTTTTGCTCTCCGCATTCCATGAAAGACATTCAATGCTCTGCGATCATTCTCTACTTCCGGTGCTGCTAAATATATTGCCAGCATCATTTTGTTTTCTGGTACAGACAGATCAAGTGGTTGTTCAACTGCTTGAGGTTCTACGCCTGCTTTACGCAGTATGTTTATCATTTGATAAGCATCACCTGCATTACGACTGAACCTGTCCCATTTAGTAAACAGGATCAGATCTGACTGCCCTTTATTTTTCTGTAGTTCTATAAGTAATTTACACCACGATGGCCGCAGGAATGTTTTAGCTGAGTAATCTTCATAAACCGCCTTTCTAACTTTAATATTATTTATTTCGCAATACCTGCGAAGTACTTCTTCCTGATTGCGTTGACTATAACCTTTATCGGCTTGTTCATCCGTACTAACACGAATATATAAATCTGCTGTTTTCATTTTTGATAGTATTGAGAAAGTGCTATATCTGCTAATTTATAAAGAAAATCCAATATTAAATCAGCTTGTTCGATTGTAATATCCAAACCATCCTCCTTTAGCATTTGGACCACTCTTTCAGGTTTAATGCTATGATCCCTATTCGATATTACTACAAATAGATTATTTGAGGAATTGGTATGCAAAGGATATTCAAGCTCCTGCACCTTGTGCCAGATCACACTATTCATAACTCACAGTTAAGGTCAGAAAAACACTATCGCGACTGTATAAAGTTAGAAAATGGTATGCAGTAAAAAGTTAAGAAGCATGATGCAATGGCAATAACTAAACGCCATTTTACTTATCTGAATCTGTTTGAATCATTAAGAAAATTTATTAACGTTTTATTTGAGTTTCAATCAAAAGAAAATGCAGAATAATATTAAAACGTCAGTTGCTTTTATTTTTCGTTCATGTCTAAGATTTGCGAATCAGAAAATCCAATGAAAGGGGCGATTCTGTGATCTGCGCACTGGCTTCCAATACTTACAACTTTTGCAATGAACCCATGAATTATCAAGTGCCTTCTGTTAACTATTATAGAGCTAAAAAAACTAAGAGTTACCAAATTAAAAATTTTGGTAACTCTTAGGGGGGTACTAAACGATCTGAAAAACTCTTAATGCAGAACAATATACGTTGCCCAAACTGCGCCATCATAAATTCTTAATGTATATGGGCCTGATGGATAACTGCCCATGTAAATACTAGTATTTTGAACATACCCACTGCTGTAGTTCTGTGTGTATATAGTTGAACCTGTGTTTATCTGCACCAACTGAATTTGCTTAATAAATGTATTGGTTAAATAAGCCGAATTAACATAAACATTTAAAGAGGTTGGCGCGGGATTGGGTGAAGAGCCATATCGTGGATCATTATTAACACAAACATAGTTTGAATATGCCATAAACATATTTTTTGAAATTGCAGTACCGCAAGGCTCAGTAAAGCTTGCTGAAACAGTACCAGTTGGTGTTGTAGTTGGAACTATTGTAGCATAACTATTGCCGTTACCGCCATATACAGTCTGCCAGCCCGGTGTTGACCATATATAACCTGTTGTTCCCGCTGGCCCACTTACAGAAAAATTAATTGTTTTACCAACACAGTAATACATAGAGTTTGTTGTATTGTTTACAAGCGTATAATCACTACTTTGATACCCTCCGATATGCACAGCTTGCGTAATTGGTGCATAGGCAAGCCCACAAGAATTTACATTGGCAGTAAGTGTAAGGTTGCCGCTAATACCATTATTAGTCAAGGAAGTTGTGGGGCCTGATAAACTACCAGGGATTGTAATGCCCGTTGGTGAAACATCCCAAGCAACCGATGCGTTACAAGGCAAGTTTGTAATAGAATAATTATCTGTATTACAAACACTGTAATTACCACTGGCACTTGCAATAGACATGTTAATTGTTGGTTGGGTAACAGTAATCGTAGAGGTAGTTGAATTATAATTACCAGTATTTGTATTTACAGTTGCAGAAATGCTGCTTAATGCCATACCACAAGTTGGCGTTAATGTCAATGTATTTACGGCAGTAGTAATAGTAGGTGAAGCGTCGCTGCCATTATATTGCCAACCATTATTTGCCCCTAAATTCCAGGTATATCCCGTAATACCTGTTGCACCATTCGAAACAGTAAATGTAATTGGGGTAGTTGCGCCACATGAGATAGACGTAGCAGAAGCACTTATAATAGGAATATTTTCAATAACAATTCTACTTATTGAAAGTGCATCTATATATTGATTATTTATACCACCACTTGCCCAAATAATTAAATATGGATAAACATTATTACCGGTTATACTAAATTGAGGGATGTTATATCCAGTACTGGCATTTGTTAGTTTAGCGGTCATTTGGCCATAACCAGCAGTTGAATAGGAACTGGTATTTGGGTCTGGGGGGCAAAGGTTGCCATTTGTTGGAAATTGATTTGCGTTAGGGATTACGGATGTGTTTAATGAAAGAGAAGTATTTCCTTTGGCAGTAATAGAAATTGCATATAAATTTCCTGGAATAAAATTATAATGAATTACAAAGGCTGTACCTCCTTTGGGACTACTCAATGGTGTTGTTGAAAGTGAAATACCATTTGTTGTATCACATAATACACCTCCCGCATAGGAAGAATGAAATACTCCGTTAACATTTATCGCGGGGTTAAATACATTGCAAGAAGCAGTAGGAATACCACTTTGACCAATATAGGTAATTGTTGTTGTTTGTGAAAATGTTGATTTGCTAATAGCTAATATCCCAATAAAGCAAATTAATTTAAAGATTGACTTAAACATAGGGTAAGATTTTTATTTTTGAAATCATTTTTCTAGATGAATTTGAAAACCGATGTTAAAAGAAACAGTTCTTGTATTTGTTGAATTACTTCCATTGTATAATTGATAGCCAGCAGTAAATTCAATACCAACTGTAGAATTAAAATAAATGACAGGTCCTGCAGAAAATGCAAAAAAATGATCTTTCTCTGAAGTGCTGGTAGTGGAATTATTTGTAATAGTTATATATTGGTATGCGCTTTCCGCAAAAACATTTACCCTTGCATCTGGCTTTAAAAAATAATATCGAAGAAATGGGCCAATCCCAAAATTTGTAGAACGCGCACTCGATCCGTTATATTTAATCTGGTTGTAGTTTACTGATATTCTGGCTCCTCCAGCAAACTTGTCAAAAATGAAGTAGCCAATATTCGGGGATGCCACTATACTGGAGCTTATAACATCCGTTGCAATTAAATTTATCTTTTCTGTTTGCGATGAAAAAGTTGCATTACCCCCTACTAACCAATTGCCCTTAGTTATTTGGCTATTAGCATTGCAAAAAATAAAACTGGCAGTAATAATTAATAGAATTGTTTTTTTCATATTTCTGATTTGTTTAGTTTAAAAAAGCAAGTTACAAATGGAGGGCTTGTATCGCCTGAATTATGCAAGCTTATTTTTAAATAACACATTGTATTTTTTTATATAATAAATCAAATGTAAATGGAAAATATTTCAACGGCCAAGGAGAAAAACCCCCGGGGATATTTCCTGAATGAAGAAAGTAGTCAGTAATATTTATAAAGATCTTTAAAAACCGCACGAGCCCCGAGTAAAGGGCAAGAAGCTCAAACGTGCACACGTTTGTACATCTTGCCGTGTGCGGGAACAGGCACACAAAGGCTTTATATCCTTCAACAGATATTAAAAAAAGATCCGTGGAAAAACAATAAAGGATCTCGGGGGATTCTTAAACAAAAAATAAGGTTCTTGGAGTGCAAAAGCCGATTAAACTGACCACATCAAGCCGAGGCAAGTTGACCACCTATATTGCTGGCGAAGATTTTCAGTTCAGTTATGTTAGTGGTTAATAATTTCAATGTTGTTTTCGTTTGTATTCTTTATCAAATTTAATTAATAAGTTCATTATTAAGCTGTCGTTTTTTTCTTAGTGATTCTCCTTTGAGTTCCAAGCGATGAGCATTATGTATAATTCTGTCGAGTATAGCATCAGCGATTGTTTGTTCTCCGATAATATCATACCATTTACTTACCGGCACTTGCGAGGTGATGATTAAAGCTCCTTTACCATGCCTGTCTTCCATAAGTTCCATTAGTACCACCCTGCTTTGTGCATCGAGGGGTTGTAAGCCAAAGTCATCAAGTATTAATAGATGCTGCCGGTCTATTTTGGTAACTTCTTTGAGATAAGAACCATCGGCTTTGCTCATTTTAAGTTTAGAAAAAAGTTTGGGTACATTATAGTACACTACTTTGTATCCCATGCTGCAGGCATGGTAACCGAGAGCAGAGGCTATATAGCTTTTACCGATACCTGTGCTGCCGGTGATCAGTATGCATTCTGCTTTATCAATAAAACTACAATCAGCAAAACGCATCATTTGGTTCTTATCGATGTTGCGTTCTTCATGATAATACAGGTCTTCTAACGCAGCCTTATATCTAAAGCGGGCGTTCTTTATTTTATATTCAATATTGCGGTTCTGTCTTTCATCCCATTCTGCATCTATGAGATGGGTAATAATTTCATCGGGTGTATAGGACTCGCCGGTCTCTGTTTCCAGATTGGTTTTAAAAGCCCTGTACATACCCAGTAACTTCATTTTACGCATTTTGTCCAGTGTTAGTTCATTCATATTATTTGTTTTGTGAGTGATAGATTATTGATAATAATTTTCGCCACGGATATTGTCATGGAATGGCATTTTTAACTGGTCAGTTTCGTCCGGCGCGTCTCCCAGATCTAACTCCCTCTCCAGTATATTCTGTATGGTTTTATAGTTATAGGCTCCATAACCTAATGCACGCTGACAGGCTTTTATCAATCGGTCATTGCCCACTTTCTTTGCAAAACCTAATATGCCCACGCAAGATTTGTATGCTTGTTCCGGGTGTTGTTTGCGATCAAGGACTTTTAAAATATACAGCTTCACATCTTCATGGATGCTTTCAGACCATGATATAAATCTTTCCGGTGTCCAGTCGCTTACAAAGCGATGAGTAGATGCTAAGTGTTCTTTGTCTGTGGTATACTGATAAGGGCTTTTAGTTCGGTTATGTAAAGCAATACGTTCATAATTGTAGTAAACTTCTACACTGTGGCGGGAGTACAGGATTTTTACTTTTTTACCAATGAACTTATAGGGTACACTGTAATAATGTTTATCGGTACTAAGACCCACATGCCCATTTTTAGCAACAGTAGCATAATGATACTTCTTCATTTCATAACGTAATGGAGGAAGCGGCATCAACACATTTTTTTCTATTTCATCAAACTGTTGTCTGCGACTATAATTTCTACCTCTGAGATGAGCACTGTTATGCTGTTCCAGTTCTATTCTGATTGCTTCATTCAACTCTTCTAATGAATAATAATGCTTTGTTTTAATCTTTACATAAATACGGGAGTAGATAATTCTTACTGCATTTTCAACGAGTGCCTTATCTCTGGGCCTATAAGCTCTCGCAGGAAGAATAGTTGTTGAGTAGTGTTCTGCAAAATCTGCAAAGGTTTCATTAAGGGTAGGTTCATACTTACTGCTTTTGGTAACAGCTGATTTTAAATTATCGGGAACAATAGCAGCAGGTACACCGCCGCAATAATGCAGAGTGTTTTCACAAGCAGCAATAAAGTCTTCTTTTGTTTGAGTCATTACAGCTTCAACATAAGTCAACTGGCTTGCTCCAAGAATGGCAACAAATACTTCTACTTGTTTTATCTCTCCTGTTTGTTTATCTATGATGCTGAGTTTATCACCGGCAAAATCAACATAGAGTTTGTCACCTGCTTTATGCTCCATATGCATGGTAGGATTAACCTGTGCTTTCCACTGTGCATAATAATGCTTAAACTGACTGATACCTAAGCCATCAGGGTGGGTACGTTTATATTCTTCCCATAAAATATACCGGGTAACGCCTTTTTTCTTTAATGCTTTATCAATGGAAGGAAAAAGATTGAACAGCATTTGTAAGCGCTCATTTAAAGGGGTTTCTGCTGGTTTTATAAACAAGTCCTCTAAATCTTTATCGCTTAGTTCACTGATCTCTTCAAAGGTTAAATTAGAAGCAGTAAATTCTTTGATGTATTTCTTTAGTGTATTGCGGGATACTCCTGATTGAGCAGCTATTGCTAACTTACTATATCCTTGGCAGTGCAAACGTAAAATCTGTCTTATTTTAATCATGTTGATCGGATTGTTGGCCATTATTGCTGAGTTTTAAATCTCAACTTAACGGCTCCTAACAACATGAACTTTATTTCTTCTTAGGTGGTCAATTTACTCCGGCGTAGGGTGGTCAACTTCAATCATCCTTTGCTCGAGCCCTGACTTATCCCAGGGGTGGTCAATTATACCGGCTCTTGCAGATTACATCCATTTACGCAAATCAACGATTTATAAAAGAGTTAGTGAGAATACAATACCTCATATCAAACTTGGAACTAAAACATTGTTTGAAATAGAACAAATTGATAAATGGGTAATGAATGGTGGTAGAATGAATGATGATTTACCACAACTACCCAAACTATAAAAATTGAACAGTTGTGGCAACATTTAGTATGTACTTGGATAGACGAGGTAAGAAGGATAAACCGGATAATTACAAATTCAATCTAACTGTTAGAGTGTGCGTTGAAAATGATACACTATACTTGAACATTCCAAAAACAAAATTGTCTTTATCACAATATGAGTTAGTATTCATCAAGAAAATAAATGATAAAATCATGAGAGAGAAAATTGTTCGTGCCGTTGCCGGAACATTTGTATTAACAAGTATTGTATTGGCTCACTTTGTCAATATCAACTGGCTTTGGCTGGCTGTATTTGTGGGTGTTAATTTGCTACAATCATCTTTTACAAAGTTTTGCCCGCTGGAAAAGATCCTGGATGCATTGGGGGTTGAATGACCTGCCTATGAAACTCAGAAGGAGAATTCGAGATATTGTGACATTAATCACATGATTATGTTTTCTCAAAAATTAATTTTACTTTAAACATCAAATTATTGTTTACCATAAACCAAAACAAATGAAAAAGAACATGGGCATTGCCGACAGAGTTATCAGGATCTTAATCGCTGCTATAATCGCAGTACTTTATTTTACAAAGACTGAACCCGTAACCGGGACCCTCGGAATGGTATTATTAGTGATAGGTGCTGTATTTCTTTTAACCAGCGTGATCAGTTTCTGCCCGCTTTATACCTTGATCGGTGTTAAAACTTGCAAGAAAGAATAATACTGAATTTTCGTCTTCACTTAAATCATCAGACCTTTTATCAGTTCATTGCTGATATCAGGTCTTTTATTATTAAGACAACTAAATACATATTTTTGCAATTATGATCCAGCCCATTCACAAACTCTTCTCGCAATTAGAACCCGCTTTATTAGAACAGATAGAAAAACAAGGAACCATCAAAGAGATCCCTGCCGGTGAAATAATGATGCGTACCGGACAATATATAAAAAGCACGATGCTTGTTCTGGAAGGAATGGTAAAAATTTTCAGAGAAAATGAAGATGGTAATGAATTTCTAATGTATTATCTCCAACCAGGCGAAGCCTGCGCCATTTCATTGGTTTGCGCCTCAAAAATGGAAGCAAGCAAAGTAATGGCAAAGACCATGGAAAATACAACTGTACTCATGTTACCCATTCAGCTAATGGACGAATGGATGAGCAAATACAAGAGCTGGTATTATTTTGTTCTGGAAACTTACCGCAACCGTTTTGAAGAATTACTTGCACTGATCGATCAGGTAGCATTCAGGAATATGGATGAGCGGCTAATGTTTTATCTGCAACGTCATGCAGCGATCAATAACAGCAATAGCATACAGCTTTCTCATCAGCAAATTGCAGATGAATTGAACTCTTCGCGAGAAGTTATTTCTAGGTTATTAAAAAAGATGGAACAAAGAAATATTGTTTCACTGCACAGGAACGCTATTGAACTGAAAGAAGATTTTGCGCCTGCAAAATAATTTTCAGTGTAACAATTATCACCGTGCATATCATTACTTATTCTGAATATTTGTTGTAAATATTATCATTATGGGATTATTAGATCTACTATTCGGTGGAAGCAAGAAAGCTGCTTATATAAAAGAATTGTATGCCAACGGTGCTATGATCGTTGATGTAAGAACACCTGAAGAATTTCGTTCGGGGCACATTAAAAATTCCATCAACATCCCGCTTGCAACGGTTACCCAAAAAATTCCAACCATCAAACAAAAAAAGAAACCGGTTATTGTTGTTTGCCTTAGTGGCGGCAGAAGCAGTATGGCCGTTACAGCACTAAAACAAGCAGGCATTGAAGCTTATAATGGGGGTGGGTGGAGCAGTCTCGAGAAGAAACTAATATAAATAAGTAATGGTTTTATAAAAGCGCTGAATTGGTTATCCGGTTCAGCGCTTTTTTATATGTGCAAGAGCAGCTTTGAGCTGTGAGCTGTGAGTTTTGCTCGAGGCTCATGGCTCTATGCTCGTAGCTTTAATCTGTAAGAGTAGCTATGAGCTTTTAGCTGCGAGTTTTGCTCGAGGCTCATGGCTCTATGCTCGCAGCTTTAATCTGTAAGAGCAGCTGTGAGTTTTTAGCTGTGAGCTGCGAGTTTTGCTCGTGGCTCATGGCTTGGTGCTCGAAGCTTTATATCTGAAAGAGTAGCTATGAGTTTTTTGCTCGCGGCTCATGGCTCGTAACTCATAGCTTTTAATGTTCAAGCCCAAATAAATCAATGATTACCTAACCAAAACGGAAACATTCGTCAACCATGTAACTAAACAATTCCAAAAAGTGATAGTTGTCACAATAAATAAGAATTCACGGCAACAACTTTGCATCAGATTTAAAAACATAAAATGAAATACATTATAGTAGGCGCAGTAGCCGGCGGTGCAAGTACTGCAGCAAGATTAAGAAGGATGGATGAACACGCAGAGATCATCATTTTCGAGAAAGGAGAATATATTTCTTATGCCAATTGCGGCCTGCCTTATTATATTGGCAATGTGATCAAAGACCGAAATAAGTTATTTGTACAAACAGCGGCTTCTTTTCACCAGAGATTCAATATTGATGTAAGGGTGCAGACTGAAGTAACTGCGATAAACCCTTCAGCAAAAACCATCACTGCAAAAGATCAGATCACGGGTAAAGTATATGAAGAACGCTATGACAAATTAGTTTTATCGCCCGGTGCAGAGCCCATTCGCCCGCCATTACCGGGTATCACAAATGAAGGGATCTTTACTTTAAGAAATGTAAACGATACGGATTATATCAAGAGCTATGTGCAGCAAAAGAATATCAGGAAAGCTGTTGTGATAGGTGCAGGTTTCATTGGTTTGGAAATGGCGGAAAGTTTGCATGGCCTCGGACTGCATGTAAGCATCATTGAAATGGGCAATCAGATCCTGGCACCTGTTGATTTTCCAATAGCTGCCATTGTGCAACAACATATACGCTCTAAAAACGTAGATCTCCGTTTAAATTCAGCGGTCACAAGTTTTACAAAAGAAGCAGAACAATTGAAAGTTCATTTGAGATCGGGTGATGTGATCGATGCTGATATTGTGATCCTATCCATCGGTGTAAAACCCGATACGAGATTAGCCATTGCGGCAGGATTAAAGATCGGTGATTCGAAAGGGATTTGGGTGAATGAATATTTGCAGACTTCCGATCCGGATATTTATGCAGTAGGTGATGCCATCGAATTTAAAAACCCCATCACGCAGCAATCCATGATCACCTATCTCGCAGGGCCTGCCAATAAACAGGGAAGGATCTGCGCCAATAATATGGTGTTGGGGAATATTCAAAGATATAATGGATCGATCAATACTGCGATCGTAAAAGTGTTTGACATGACCGTTGCGACGGCAGGCACGGCTTCCAAACATTTAACAACGGCGAATATGAAACATATTGTTTCCACTACTCATAATGGCTCGCATGCAGGTTATTATCCCGGTGCAAAACAGATGAGTATACAGATCGTATTCTCGCCTGAAGACGGTCGTTTATTCAGTGCGCAGATCGCGGGTTTTGATGGTGTAGATAAACGGATCGATGTGCTGTCATCTGCTATCAAAAGAAACAGCAGCATTTACGAATTGGTGGAATTTGAACATGCATACGCACCTCCCTATTCTTCAGCAAAAGACCCTATTAATATGGCAGGTTTTGTTGCTGAAAACATTTTATTGAAAAGGCTGCATGTATTTTACTGGAATCAATTAGAAGATCTATCCAAAGATGGACTCTTGATCGATGTTCGGAGAGCAGATGAGTTTGCAATAGCCAATATTGCAGGTGCCATCAATATTCCTGTAGATGAGATCAGGGAAAGATTACATGAAATTCCTAAAGACAAAGAAATCTATATTTATTGCGAAGCAGGTTTAAGAGGATATTTAGCACAAAGGATCTTGCTTCAAAACGGATATGCTAAAGTATCTAATTTATCAGGTGGTTTTTACTTATGGAACAACTGCAGGAATGAATTATCAAAAGCGTAGGTTCTATTTAAAAAATGTCGGTATACACTATGCTATCGGTATAGAAAAATAGAAATTAGAACCTTTCCCTTTTTCGCTGGTAAATCCAATGGTTCCATCATGCAATTGCACGATCTTTTTTACGATAGCAAGACCTAATCCGGTCTTCGATTCATTATTGGTAGGTTGGTTGGCTGTAGTGGTAAAGGGGTCAAAAAGGGTGGCGTGATATTTAGCATCGATCCCTAAGCCCTGATCTTTGATAGAGGTCAATACCATCTCCCTGTTTTCTCCGCTATATTCTACTGTAACAGTAATGTTTGTATTCATATTGGAATACTTGATCGCATTGGTCAGCAAATTATTCAACACCTGTGCTAATCGGCTTTGATCGAATTCCATTTCCAATGAATCGATGATACTCTCGAAATGAATGGACTGATTTTTTTTATCTGCCAGGTATTTATTCAGTGCTATTGATTCTTTGATGAATGAAATATAATCGGCCTTTGTTTTATTCATGGAGATCGTTCCTGATTGGATCTTGCTGATATTTAGCGTATCGTTTAATATCTGCAGCGAATGGCCAGCTGCCGTTTCTACCATTTTTATATAGGTTTTATCTTCATCGGTGATAGATTCACTTTCCAATAACATTTCAGTAAACATCTGAATACTGCCAACGGGATTACGGATATCATGGGCTGCCATACCTATGAATTTATTCAACTCAGTATTACTTTCACTCAATTGCTGATTGGCATTTTCCAGTTTTACTTTTTGGTCTGCAATGGTCTTCTGAAGCTGTTTTTCAACAAAATATGCATGAATAGCCACTGCTGTGATAACAGAAATCAAGAGTTTCGGGATAGCGTTGAAGATCTGATTTATTTCGGAGCTGTAAATATGTGTATAATAGTCCACCACTGTCCATGACAATGCTGCAACAATGCTGAAAAGAATGGAATATCGGTAGGGTATCGTATTTTGATAAGAAAAAATAATAACAGGGATCAGATATAACAATGCCAGGGAAATCTCGGAAACAACATGGCTGTCAATCCATACAATGATCAACAAAGTAATAATGGATATCGTGATTCTTGCTTGAATAGATCTGAACATTATTGTTGACTCTTTAAATCCATCATCTGCTACATGACCGGAAGGTTTAAACTAAATAGTATTGTCAAGAATATCTAATAGAAATCGATCCGGTAAATTACAAAATATTTTCGGGCTCAATAAAAAGCCCATATAACAATGTCCAATTGGCTGCTGATGCAAGAGGTAACAGGGTATTCGGCTTAATTCGCTTTTATTGTCACTTGGCCTCCCGCCGGTATTTTGTAAGCCTTGTCATCCCTCTTTATAAAAATGTCAATGGAACTAAGATTTGAAATCACATCTTTAGCTACAGAAATTTTCAAATTTTTATATGCATTGATATAATCAACCAAAGCTATTTGAGTCGTATAGTTGATATCATTTCTTTTTGAAACAATCTTGAAGAAATTTCCCATTTCAACCCATCGATTACCAATACCCTCATTTTCCCAGCTATGCCCCCAAACATTTAATAATGCCGGAGAATCTGACTTCAGAAAATCACCCACCAACTTATAAAAACCTGCTAATTCCTTTTTATCATTTATCGAATCATTGGGTATAAAATAGGCTTTTCCAAATTGATGAATGCTGGGATCCCATCTTAGAAAATCTTCGGGTATCAAAAAATTATATGAGTCCTTTACGGTTCTTGCATATTCAATGCCTAATCCTTTAATAGCATCTACTACAAGATCATTATTATTACCAAAAGGATATGCCATTCCTCTAACAAGATCTCCGGTAAGGCGTTCCAACTCTTTTCTGTCTTCTACCACTTCATAAATAATATCAATTTTTGATAAAGCAGTTAGAGCAGGATGATTAGCAGAATGAACAGAAACCTCATGTCCTTTATAAAGATTTTTGATCTCATCTTTTGTGAGATACCCTTTTGTGTTGAGCTTATTAGAATTTAAATGAAAAGTACCTTTAAGGCCATAGTCATTCATCAATTTTACAAGCCTTCTGTCGGTAGCATTTCCATCATCAAAACTCAGAATGAGTGCTTTTGATTTTCCTTCCGGGAAAAGCATTTCTATTTTAATACTGCTTGTGGCAATAGCGTTATTTACTTGTGCTGTTGAAAAAGTAACAATAAAAAGTAGTGCAATAAGTGAAATGATATTTTTCATAATAGGCCAATTAAGTTATGTAAGCGCTCTTAGAATGCATATTCAAGTTGCCGGACCCTTGCTGGCTTGACAGTATTTAAACAACTGCATGTTGAGATGAATATTCTATTTACACTTATTCAATCCATCTGTTGCAGAAGTATCGCCGGGTTTATTGAATAATGCTTTTATGAACAGCATTTTTGCATCCGTTGTTTTTCCAAGACTGAGATAAGTCCATCCTAACATATGGTTGGCGTCATAATCAAAAGGATACATATTCACCACTAACTCAAAATATTTTGCTGCTACATCATATTTCTTTGCACCATAATAATAGACTCCCACCCAATAATTGGCAATACTGTTATACGGATCGATCTTTAAGATCTCTTCATACTTTTCATAGGCTTTATCATATTGCTTGGCTTCATTTGCCGGTTTAATGAATCCAAATCTCGCTTCTACACTATACTTTTTTAAGTCAATGGCCTTCTGATAGTAATCCATTGAACTGCTGTATTGCTTTGCTGAATATTGTAACCAGCCCATACGGAGATTGAGTTCATAATTGTCTGCCTTATATACTTTCTGCAGATCTGCTAAAGCGCCTGAATAGTTCGCTTTATATTCATTCACGTAGCTTGACTTAAAAGCTTTTTGTATCTCATCTCCGTTTTGTGCAGTAGCTGATGATGCCAGCGAAATAATGGCGATGGCTGCGGTGATCGATTTTTTTAAAATTTCCATGTTAAACCTCCATTGATTGAATTTTGAAAATAATTGGTTACAGGTATGTTGAATTGTTTTTGTTTCTGTTCGAAAGTGTAATTGACGGAAAGCAGTAATTTTTTTGAAAGTACGGTATAGACACTGCCCCCACATCTGAATAAATTCGGATCAGGGTCATTTTTTACATACAGGGCATCATTGTCAAAAAGATAACTTGCTTTACCGGTGGTTAGATTCCCTTCGGCCCATACCCCTTTAAAAAGCTTTGCACCCAATATCTGGGTAAAATTCGTTTGACTGCCAAAACTGATCCTGCTAATGCTGTATAAATTTAAATTTCCCAATGGATAAACCGTTACAATACCGTCATATTGTGTATAGTTATAAGCAAAATTTCCAACACTTGCATTTGCCTGAATACTGAAATAAGGCATGGAATATTTAATTCCACCTAAAAAGATATTTGTTTTAAATGTTGTATCCGGAAAATGATCACTGATATAATGATAGGCACCGATGAATGATAATTTATCGTTTGCAGCGTAGATCAGCTTTCCATAATATTCCGGTTGCTGCAATCGTTGATAGGTCGGCTTATTGGCCATGCCCGCAGTATTTGACATCAATGTATAGTATGCAATACTTTGTTGCAATTGAAAACGATAACCC
>Ga0316222_1001253_pt1 | contig 32031 bp, 14 predicted proteins | sample TBH18011metaG_FD_206008 | JGI IMG/M metagenome (GOLD analysis project Ga0316222, IMG submission 206008) | Freshwater microbial communities from Trout Bog Lake, Wisconsin, USA - TBH18011 | ecosystem: Environmental > Aquatic > Freshwater > Lake > Hypolimnion/Profundal zone | place: USA: Wisconsin... | reverse complement strand
GCGTTACAAGGCAGGAGCCTTGTAACGAGCGCGCGTGGTGTAATCGCGGTTCTTGCCCAACAATCACCCTCGCGCTTTGGCGAGGTTAGCTCCTCAGGATGACAGCGTTCGGGGGCTCCGTTCTCACTCCTGCGCCCCATCGGCTCGTCGCTGTGGAGGCAAACAGGCCTCGCCGCAGTCCAAGACGCTGGCGCGACTGCCTGGCTCCAACTGATTCCGAGACCGCCGCTTAAACGAACGGGCACAGGCGGGACGCCCAATACTGTCGCTCTTGGGGTCACGCCGATCCACAGGAAAAGGCTGGGTTTGGCGTTTTGGGCTTGCCAGGCAATTCGGCGTTGAATACTTTTTCTCGATCATTGCCACTTATGAAGTTCATCGATTTATGTCCAGACTGGAACGCAGCGTCATCTCCGCTTCGCAAAACCTGGAGCGCTGTCGGCAACATCGACCAGTTTCGATGGTTTTCGCGCGCGGATGTGCTTGAGCACCTGCGAATGGCTCGCGATGAGCTGGGGGTGCGCCACGTGCGGGCTGTCGCGATGTATTCCCCGGAAATGAAGGTGTGGGATTACAGCCTGACGGATTGGCGAACGCCCCGGGCGCAGCGGTCGATGCGGGCCAACTGGCAGTTGGTGGACATTAACCTCGAAGGGTTGCTGGCTCTCGGTCTCAAGCCCATTTATACGACGTGCTTTACCTCGAAGGGAATGTCCGACGATCCGGCTGTATGCTGGCCGGACCAGAACTCGGTGGGCATGCCGCGCGATCTGGCGGCCTGGCAGGAATTCGTCTCCGGCGGCATTCGCCATCATGTCGCCCGCTACGGGATCGAGGAGGTGCGTTCCTGGTATTTCGAATGCTGGAACGAGCCGAATCTGAAGGGCTTTTTCAGCGGAACACAGGAGCAGTTTTTCCAACTCTGGTCGGCCACCTGGCATGCGGTGAAATCGGTGGACGCTTCGTTGCGTTTTGGCGGCCCGTCCACCGCGCGGGGTGAATGGATGTCGGAGTTTCTCGACTTTACCGCCAGGGACGGCACGCCGCCCGACTACCTCATCACCCATATTTACAACAACGATTCGGAAAGCGAACCGCTTTCGCCCTTTGACGGACCGGCCAGCTACAAGGTGAAGGACTCACCGCATTTCGCATCGGGGGTGATTCGCGGTCTGCGAAAGGAACTCGATGCTCGCGGGTGGAAGGGCGAGGTTCACTGGAATGAGTGGGGCCGCTCCTGGTTTCCGCACGATCCGGTCAAAGAAACCGCTCTCGATGCGGCGTTTGTCGTCAAAACGATGGCGCAATCCTCGCAGGACGCCGACGCGTTTGCGTTTTGGTGCCTGTCGGATATTTACGATCAGGCTGGGGTGCAGTCCTCGGAGTTTCAGGGGAATTACGGAATGCTCAGTCTGCATGGCTTGCGCAAGCCCTCATGGATGGCGCATCGGTTGCTCAACCGGCTGGGTTCGGACCGTCTCCCGGTCACGGGCGGCGACGACTTGCTCAACGCGATGGCGACCCGCGACGGAGACCGCGGCGCGGTGTTAGTTTACGCTTATCCGGAGAAACAGGATTGGACGGCCTCGAAGCGCACGGTGCGGGTGGCCTGGCCGTTTGGAGAACCGACGTTGACCCGCCTTGGCGCGGAAGAGAACAACATCGTCGCAACCTGGAAGGGAATGGGCGCGCCCGCTTATCCCACCCCGAAGGAGCTGGCGCAATTGCGGGAAGCCAACACGCTGCAAGGCGCCCCGCGGGAAGCCGTCCGCCTGGAGCGCAGGGGGGAAGAATCGGTGGCGGTTTTTGAGATCGAATGTCCCGGAGTGGTTTTGCTCACCACGGAGCCGGTCGATGGAACCCGATAGATTCAGCGCTCCCGCACCGGCAACCGGAAATAATCAGGGCAAATGAAAATTCAACGTTGAATATTTTCGAATCTCCTGCATTCTTGGTCATCCAATGAAATTCAAAATATCTGCGCTCTTGCCCATGCCGTCGGCGACTCGGGGACGGATGGTTGGGCTGGCCCTCCGGGCCGTCCGAAGCGTCACGCAACTTCACTCATGAAATTGGATTCCTTTGCAGAGATTGCGGCCCGCCGCACCACCAACCGGCAGAACCTGAAGGCGCCGGCCCCGCTGGTGAAACCCGAGAATACCCTCCCGCTGGGAGCGGCCGACGCGGAGTCGGACTGGGGACCGCTGGAGAGAATGGAGACCCAGGAGGCGCTGGACCGGGAACTGGAGCGTCAACGTGCGGTGCATGCCCCCTTCCTGCGGCGGCTCGCCCCTAGTGGGGGCTTCGAACGCAAGCGGCAGGCGCTCGTTCACTGGAAATGGCGGATGGAGACGGCGGAGGATCGGGCGGACTTCGGCTCCGTATTAGCTGGGGCGGGGACGTGGGAGGATGTGACGATCCCGCATTATGGAGGCCCCGTGGGCCGGGCAGTGGCGTATTATCGCACGGAGATTGTGACGGCGCGTTTGGAAGAGGGCGCCCAATGGAGTTTGTGTTTCGAGGCGGCGGATTACACGGCGAGGGTCTATTGCAATGGCCGCTGTCTGGGGCAGCACGAAGGCTTTTACGCGCCGTTCGAGTTTGCCGTCGGCGCGTTTTTGATCCCCGATGGGGTCAACACGATCGTCGTCGAACTGCACAACGACGCGATTTGCAAGGGGGTGAAACTCGATGACGGAACGATGGTGGACGGCGACAAGCTGTATGCCGCCACGGGCCTCGGCTGGGACGACCCGGCGCGGGGTTGGCACCATTGCCCGCCGGGCATGGGCATTTTCGGGGAAGTGCATCTTGAAGCTCGCGCGCAATCGTGGGTGAGCCACGCCTGGGCGCGCACGCTGGATCTGGACGGCGACGTCGAGGTGTTCCTGGAGATTTCGGGTCGGGAGTTTGTGAACCGGCCCGTGACGGTCGAGGTTGCCATCCACGGCGAGAACTTTGAGCACACGGTGCAGAGACCGACGCTCGTTCCGCTGTCGCATCCCGTGGGACGAGGCGCCAACTTGTACCGTTTCAACGTGCAAATCGACGAGCCTCGTTTGTGGCAGCCGGATTCGCCCTGGCTCTATTCCCTTCAGGTGACGCTGCGTGACGGCGCCGCCGTCGTGGATGCGCATGTTCGCGCGTTCGGCTTGCGAACGTTCGAGTTCGACACCGATTGCGAACCCAAGGGGCGCTTTCTGCTCAACGGAAAGGAAGTGCGGCTGATGGGCGCCAATACGATGGGGTTTGAGCAGCAGGACGTGCTACGCGCCGATTTCGACCAGCTCCGCGACGATCTTCTCCTGGCCAAGATGTGCAATATGAATTTCCTGCGCTTCACTCAGCGCCCGGTTCAGGTTGCCGTCTACGATATGTGCGACCGTCTGGGGCTGATGGCGCAGAGCGATCTTCCTCACTTTGCCACGCTGCGGCGCCCGCAGTTTGCCGAAGCGGTGCGGCAAGCGGGTGAGATGGAGCGAATGCTCTGCCCCCACGCATGCAACGTCGTTGTGAGCTATTTCAACGAGCCGTTCCCGGCGGAATGGGACACGGCGGCAAGCCGCCATCTCACGCGCGACGAGTTGGAGCGCTTCTTTACGGCTGCGGACCAGATCATCCTCTCCATCAACCCCGACCGAGTCATCAAGGCGGTGGATGGCGATTACGATCCGCCCGCGCCGGGTTTGCCGGATAACCATGCGTATACGCTTTGGTATGTTGGGCACGGCATCGACTCCGGCGCACTTCATGCCGGGCATTGGATGCCGGTCAAACCGGGATGGAACTATGCCTGTGGAGAGTTCGGCGCGGAGGGGCTCGATTTTGCGGACCTCATGCGCCGGCGCTATCCCCGCGAGTGGCTGCCGGAAGCGGACGAGGAGTGCTCCTGGAGCCCGTCGCGAATCGTCGATGCGCAAACCGGGTCGCACTACTGCTTTTTCTATGACCGCCCGAAGACGCTGGAGGGTTGGGTGCAGGCCAGCCACACGCACCAGGCGTTCGCCGCCCGGTGGATGACCGACGCGTTTCGCCGCGATAAACGCATGATTTCCTTCGCCATCCACCTGTTCATCGACGCGTGGCCGGCGGGTTGGATGAAGTCCATCATGGACTGCGAACGCCGCGCCAAGCCCGCCTGGTTTACCTACCGGGACGCTTTGTCTCCGGTCCACGTTTCGTTGCGGGCGGATCGGCTCACTTGTTTTGCGGGCGAGACCGTGCCGGCGGAAGTTTGGGTAGCCAACGACAGTGGGCGGGAGCTTTGCGGAGCGGAAGTGCGGTATCGAATTCTGGATGGCGCCCGTGTCGTTGCCGGGGGGCGCACCGGTTTGCCCGCACTCGGTTCTCCCGCTGTTGCTGGCTTGGGAGTCGTTCCCTTTTGTGCTCCAACCGTTAACGCGCGCACGCGGTTCGTCCTGCAAGCACGGATTACCGATGCGGCGGGAACTGTGCTTCACGAAGCCACTGCCTCCATTGAGGTGTTTCCAAAGGCCGCCGCAAGCAGAGGATCGTGCCGGGTGATTTCCGGGTATTCGCTGGACTGGCTGCCTCGCGATCTCTCGCCGGAAGCGGTGAATCTGGCAGAGCTTCGCCCGGGGGAAACCGCTGTTTGCTGCGGATGCGGCCCACTGAAGGAAGACTGGCCCGCACTCTTGCGGAAAGCTCGTGAGGGCGCGCGCATCGTCGTGCTGAATCCGCCACCTGGAAAATGGGAGACTGGAGATACGGAAAGCGCGGCGGTCGAAGCCTGCGGAATGGGGCCTAGACACTTCGCTTCCCGCGCCACCGGCCACCCGCTGGCGGAAGGCTTCCAGTCGAACGATTTCCGGCTCTGGTATGATGCCGAGCAGGGACGCATCGCGCCGCTATTGAACAATTTGATCGTGGGTGAAGGCGGGACGCCGGTTCTCTCCAGCGGGCAACTGGCCTGGGGGCAGCCCCTTACGGTTGCGGACGCTGTGCGGGAATATGCGCTCGGGGAGGGGTCGCTCATTCTTTGTTGCCTTGAGCTCAAAGGGCGCCTGTCGAATCCTGTGGCGCGCGAGTTCCTGACGCGCCTGGTCCAGTCTTGCCAAAGCGATGAGCGCGCGACGGATTTGTGCGAATTGCCGCACTCTCACAGCGATGAAAACTATCGCGAGTTGCCGGTGTTGAACCCGGGGTAATGCCTGCAAACCCGGCGCCTGAAATCGACGCTTTTATGGATCGAGCGAAAACCAAAGCTTCCAGTTCTTACTCGGGCGGCAAAGCCAGGCAGATTTCCTTTCCCCTGGGCGGCATCGGAAGCGGCTGCATCGGGCTTGGAGGCGATGGCCGCCTGGTTGAATGGGAGATTTTCAACCGGCCCGCAAAGGGGGTTAACAACGGGCTGTCTCATTTCGCGGTAAAAGCGGTTTCAGGGGGAAAACTGCTCGATGCCAGGGTTCTCTGCGGGGAACTGAAGCCTCCCTACATGGATGGCGGCGCGCGGCATTATTGCAGCTACGGATTCGTCCCGGGCAATGAGACCTCGGCCGGGTTTCCCAACTTCCGCCACACCAACTTCATCGGCGAGTTTCCGATCGCTAACATTGAGTTCCGCGATCCGAAGTTTCCCGGGAAGGTCACGATGACGGCTTTCAACCCGTTCATTCCGCTCAACGACCGGGACTCCAGCATCCCGGGGGCGTTCTTCGAAGTCGCTTTTGAAAACCCCACGGACAGGCGCATCGACTACACCGTTGCGTTCACCGTCCGTAATCCCTCCAAGCAATCTGTCAACAGGGCAGTTACCAAAGGCGGGCTGAAAACGATTCGCCTCACGCAAACTGCAAAACCAGCGGAGGATATCGGGTATGGAGAACTCGCCGTGGCCACCGATTCCAAGAACGTCGCGCTTCAGGAATACTTGTTCCGGGGGTTCCACTTCGACAATCACCGGGTGTTCTGGCGCGACTTCGCCCAAGTCGGCGCCATGCCACAACGCCACTATAACGAGCCCGGCAACCTGGATCACGCCTGCGTCACGGCCACACTGCGCGTACAAGCAAAATGCACGGGCTCCGCACGCTTCGTGGTGACCTGGCACTATCCCAACTGCGTGGATTACTGGAGCCCATCCAAGAAGCTGCCCGGCGGCGGGACGATCTCCGATCCCAATGACCCAAACACGCGCGGCTGGAAAAACTACTACGCCACGCTTTTCAAGGACGCTGCCCAAAGCGCCGCGTATTCGCTAACTCACTGGGATCGGCTCTACAACGAAACCCTGCTTTTCAAAAACGCGCTTTTCTCCAGCAGCGTGCCGGCCTCGGTCTTGGACGCCGTCTCCGCGAACCTCTCCATCCTGAAGTCGCCGACGGTCTTGCGCCTGCAAGACGGGTCGTTCTACGGCTGGGAAGGCTGCAACGGCAATGCGGGAAGCTGCGAGGGAACTTGCACGCACGTCTGGAATTACGCCTATGCGCTGCCCTTCCTCTTCCCGAAGCTGGAACGCTCCATTCGCGATCTCAACTACCGGTATAACCAGCGCGAAGACGGCGGAATGGTTTTTCGCCTGGAACTGCCGCTCGGCGCCGACCGGAGCGCCCACCGCCCGTGTTGCGATGGGCAATTTGGCGACGTCGTGAAGGTATACCGGGACTGGAAAATCTGCGGAGACACCGCATGGCTCAAGCGGCTGTGGCCCGCGGTTAAGAAATCCATCGAGTTTGCCTGGAGCCCCGCCAACCCGGATCGCTGGGACACCGACAAGGATGGTGTCATCGAGGGCCGCCAGCATCATACGCTCGACAAAGAACTCTTCGGCCCAAACTCCTGGCTAACCGGTTTCTACCTTGCCGCTCTCAAGGCTGGCGCGGAAATGGCAAGGGTGCTGGACGATGAGGCGGCGGCGGCGGAATACAGCGCGCTGTTTGAAAAAGGCAAGGCTTGGGTGGACCAAAACCTATTCAACGGGCGGTTCTATTACCAGCAGATCGATTTGGCCGACAGGGCTCTGGTGGAGAGCTTCGGCGCGCTCGAGTACTGGAGCGAGGAACATGGCCAAATCAAACATCAGATCGGTGAAGGCAGCGGCATCGATCAGGTCGTGGCGCAGTGGCACGCTAATCTTTGCGGCTTGGGGGATATCTTTGACCAACGGCAGCGCAAGCATGCTCTAAAAACCATCTTCAAGCATAACTACCGCCGCTCTTTTCGCGATTTTCCGAACCCGTGCCGGCTCTTCTCGCTCTACGACGAGGCGGGCGTGCTCATCTGCGACTGGCCTGACGCGAGCAAAAAGCCCGCGGTCCCGGTTCCTTACAGCGAGGAAACGATGTACGGGTTCGAATATGCGGCGGCGTCCCTGATGATTCAGGAAGGGCTCGTTGACGAGGGGCTCGAGATCGTGAAGCGCGGCCGGATGCGGTTCGACGGCGAGCGGCGCAACCCGTGGAATGAATTCGAGTGCGGCAGCAACTACGCCCGTTCCATGGCCTCCTTCGCGCTGCTCAACGCTCTCGCCGGGTTCGAGTTCGACGCAAACAAAGGCATGATTGGCTTTTCCCCGGTGGTCAAAGGCAACTCGTTCACCTCGTTCTGGTCGCTGGATTCCGCGTGGGGCACTGTGAAGTTCTCGAAACACAAAATCACGCTGACGGTGCTTTACGGCAAATTGCCAATTAGAGAGTTCCGATCCGCCGTTCTAGGCAAAGGCCAAGTTAGGGCCGTTAGAGTCGCAGGCCGCGTTTGCGAGTTCGATCAAAAGGACGGAACGCTCCTTTTGAAGAATTCAGGCAAACTCAAGTCAGGGGAAACCTTTGAGATGAACTTCAGGCGGATATGATCGCTTGGGTTTCGCAACTCTCAGAAACGGAACAAGCGCGAAAAGGCGACAAAGCGCGCAAAACAATTTTCTGCGCTTCTAACCAAGTCGATCCGATTTGCTGCCTTCAAACAGTCGGCGTCCGCGCCGAGTGGGATGCTCGTTCCCAATCTCCAGATTGGGAACGCTCTTGTCTGCGAAACTCTGTTTCGAAAACGGTGGCTTGCGCAAAGCACTTCGAAGTCTTTCGGCTGCTCGCTGACCGTCTCCCAAGCCGGCCGTGGCGAATCAGAGATTCGAAGACACTGGCATTCCCAATCAGGAGATTGGGAACGAGCGCGAAAGCGCGCAAAACAATTTTGCTGAAATAATATGCACAAATCACAAAAACTCCTCCCAGCGCTTCTTTCGGCCCTTTTAGTCGCCTGTCTTAGCGCTTCCACGGTCCACGCCGAAACTAAACCTGCTCCGGAAAAGAACGCTCCCGCAAGCTTATTCCAGAACGGCGATCGCTGGACAGTCATCGGCGACAGCATCACGCAGGGCGGCGCCTATTCCGCTTGGGTGTATCTGTACTACGCGACCCGCTTTCCAGATCGGAAGATCGAGTTGCTTAACGCGGGCAATTCCGGCGATTCGGCCGGTGGTGCGGTCGTTCGGTACAACTGGGATATCCAACCGAAGAAGTCCACCGTCGCGACGGTGATGTTTGGCATGAACGACGTTGGCCGGGGTCTCTACGATCTAAATCCCGCAACGCCCGAGATCGCAGCCAAACGCGCGAGCGCCCTTAAGACCTACCGCGAAAAGATGACAGAACTCGCGGGGCGACTCAAAGCCGACGGCACGCGAATCATCTTTCTCGGCCCATCGATCTACGATGAAACGATGCGGGCCCCGCATCCGCCGCAGAACGGTGTCAATGGAGCCCTTGGAGAATGCGCGACGTTCATGCGCAAGCTCGCCGGTGAGGTCGGGGGCACGATCATCGATTTCAATGGTCCGATGACAGAATTGAACGCCAGACTGCGAGCGAAGGATCCCTCCATCAGTTTCATCAGACCCGACCGGGTTCATCCGAATGAATTGGGGCATTTCGTGATGGCGTATCTGTTTCTGAAAGAACAGCGGGCTCCTGGAATTGTTTCCATCGTTTCGGTCGACGCGGGCGCGTCTCGGGTGACGGATGTTTGCAATGCCTCCGTAGATAAGCTATCATCCGGAAATGGCGGACTGACTTTTGCAATGACGGAAATGGCGTTGCCCTATCCCGTGGGCAAGGAGCAGGAAAAAGCCCTGGCCTGGGTGCCGTTCCAGGACGAGCTGAACCGGGAAATGCTAATAGTGCGCGGGCTGGCCGCCGGTGACTATCGACTGCTGATCGATGGCAAGGAAGTGCGTCAGTACAACGCGGGCGAACTTTCCGCTGGTGTGAATCTTGCGTTGGAAACAAACACACCCCAGGCGCTGCAATCCGCCGGTGTCTTGGAACTGATGAGGCAGTGGCTCAAGCTCATGTCTGGGGAGGTGCGCCTCATTCCGCAGTTCGAATTTTGGAGACTCAGGGATGTGCCGCACCCCGTATCCTTTGAAGCTGTTCGCCCGCGGCTGGAGCGGGAGCTGGAAAGGCTCAAGAACAGCGCCTCGGAGACCGATCGCGCCGAGCGCAACTTCTTCCGGCGCTACCTCGATGCGAAGCCAAAGGAAGCGCAGAACGAGGCCGAACTCGCGGAACTAGTGCGGCAAATTCGATTGGATGCCCAACCCCGGCCGCACATCTATCGGTTGGCGCCGATCAAACAATAACACAAAGGAAAACATGAAATTTCGACTCATTAGTTTAGCGATGTCGAATTCGCGGCGAAACCGAAACCAGCAGGCGAGACGCCCGCGCTCCCCGGAGCTCGCCATCCGCACGCTTTGTAAACTCTTCGGTTTAGACGACCAAAACAATCTGTACCTTTTCTTGAACGCTCAGTAATCCTCTTATGAAGACCAATGTCCTTATTCTCGTATCGGCTCTAATCGCCCGAACCGCGGCCATTGCCGCAACCCCGGATGCCCCGCCACCGGCCGTCATTAGCTTTGAGAGCCAGGTGACAAACCCCGCTGGAAGCCAGGCGCCCGGCGACCAATACGTCTTTTTCGGGGCAAACGCGAAACCGGATGAACAGGAGGGCGATAACCCGGCGATGAATCTAGTCAACCTGAGGGATTTTAGCGTCAGCGCGCCGATTCCGGATCGCGGTCGTCTGATTCCAGCAAACCCTAAGAGCCCGGAATGCGCGAGGGTGATGGCGCCTGGCGGGGCTTCGGTAACCACGGGCATTCTATGGAGCCACTGGGGCAAGGACAACGACTACGCGGATCTCGCGACGTTCCGCATCGTCAATCCCGCGGTGACCTCATTCGCCATATGGGTCCTGGATAGCACGCTGAAACTAGCCTCCAATTGCAATGCGGCCGTTGCGTTCAGGGTTAACGGCGGCGCTCCCGTCGCCGCTCACCCAACCGTTCAGACGGCATCCAGCAACGAATTCACCAAATTCACCGTCACCGGGGCCTCGATCTCGGATGTCTTCACCGTCGTCGTGCGCAACAGCTCCAAGGGTTCGTTTCGAAGCCTGGCGGGGCTGACGTTTTCAGTGATTCCAAATCCCGCAATGGCCGGGAAGAAATTCCCGAGTATTTGCCAGGAGGGCTGGAACGACCTGAACAAAAACGGGCGCAAAGATGGGTACGAAGACCCTGCCCAGCCGGTCGAAAAACGCGTGGAGAATCTTCTCAAGCAGATGACGCAGGAGGAAAAGCTCGGCCAGTTGAATCAGCTGGTTCTGGGAGGGGAGAGCGAGAGAGACCCGGATCTTTTTCCGCTGATGCGCCGCGGTGAAGTGGGTTCCTACATCTGGGGCAGGGGTGTTCCAGCCATTCGCAACCAATTCCAGCGGATCGCCGTTCAGGAGTCGCGCTTGGGAATTCCGATCGTCTTCGGGATGGATATCATCCACGGGGCAAGCACGCTGTTTCCCGCTTCCCTGGGGCTCTCGTGTTCTTTCGACCCGGGGCTCTTTGAACGGGCGCAAACGGTGGCGGCGCGCGAGACCCGCGCGGAAGGGGTCGAGTGGGTGTTTGCGCCGATGTGCGATTTGGCGCGCGACCCGCGGTGGGGACGGGTGGTGGAGACCTGCGGCGAAGATCCCTACCTGTCCTCGCTGTGCAATGCGGCCCAGGTAAAGGGGTTTCAGGGAAGCAATCCCGCCGCGCCCGACCGGGTGGCGGCCTGTTTGAAACACTACGTCGGCTACAGCGCCGTGACCGGCGGGCGGGATTATAACGACGCCGAAATTACCGAATGGACGCTGCGCAATGCGCACTTGCCCTCCTTTCATGCCGCTGTGCAAGCGGGTGCGCTAACCATTATGAGCAGCTTCAATTCGATCGGAGAGATTCCCGCGGTGGCGGACCGCCATACCTTGACGGAGATTCTTCGCGACGAGTGGAAGTTCGGCGGGTTTGTGGTGAGCGATTGGTCTGCCGTCGAGTATTTGATTGAATGGGGTTATGCCAAAGATAAGGCCGATGCGGCGCGCCTGGCAATCAACGCCGGCAACGACATGGACATGAGATCGGAGGCCTACGCGAATCTGGCAAAGGAAGTCCGCGAGGGGCGCGTTTCCCAAACCACGGTGGACGAAGCCGTGCGGCGCGTCCTGCGAGTGAAATTCCAACTGGGCCTTTTCGAGCGGCCTTATGTGGACGAACTGAGTTACAAGTCCGCGCAAAAGCAACCGCAGGATTTGGCGTTGGCGCGTGAATGCGTGACGAAATCGGCGGTTCTGCTTAAGAACACGGGCATTCTGCCGCTCTCGCAGGAGCTTAAGAAAGTGGCGCTTATTGGACCCGTGGGCGATGACCATCGTGAGATTCTGGGATGCTGGGGAGGGCGCTGTTCCTGGAGTGAAACGACGCTGGCCAAAGCGCTCAAGGACGCACTTCCAAAAGATGCCACGCTGACCGTGGTCAAAGGGTGTTCCATTAACACTACGCCCAGTATGAAGACGCTTCAGGATGGCCGGATCGTTCCGGATGACAACGCTTTGCCTATCGACGTCGATCTCAAGCTCGACGATGCCGTCCTGGCCGCCAAAAACTCGGATGTTGTAATTATGGCAGTGGGCGAACCGAAAGGGTTGACCGGAGAGAACGGTTCGCGCGCCTTCCTGACGCTTACTGGCCGTCAGCAAGCCTTGTTCGATGCGGTGGCAGCCACCGGGAAGCCTGTGGTAACCCTCGTGTTTAGCGGACGACCGCTGACCTTGCCCGAGGTATGGGACAAATCCGCCGCGGTCTTTTACGCCTGGCAACCTGGAAGTGAGGCAGGCAACGGTCTGGCGGATCTTTTGGTGGGAAAAGTCGCCCCGTCCGCGCGTTTGAGCATGTCAGTGCCCCGAAATGTGGGGCAGGTTCCTCTATTCTACAATCATGTTAACACGGGACGCCCGAGGTCGGGGCAATACCGTGACATGACATCCACCGACGCGAAGTTTTGGTTCGGTTACGGATTGACCTACACCACGTTTGAATACAGCGCAGTGCGCATCGTCCCCGCCGCCAATGGCAAGCCTGCGGAGGCTGCCGTTACCATCTCCAACACTGGCAAGCGCGAAGGCGATGAAGTGCCGCAACTCTACATCGGCCAGTTGGTGTGCCACGCAGGCGCCCGTCCCCGGCAGGAATTGCGCGGCTTCAAGCACGTCAAGCTTCAGCCCGGGGAGAAAGCGGCCGTGAGCTTTCCGTTGACCGGTGAAGTTCTAGGCTACATTGACTGCGCAGGAAACACGCGGGTGGACGCTGGCGAATACAATATCTGGATCGCACCGAGCGCACACCAAGGAACGCCGATGAAGTTTGAGTTTGTGCGGTGAATGGCCGCACATTGCTGGCCGGGGTGCCGCGAGATCCTTCGCAAGCTGCCAATGAACCTGCCGGAAGGAACCGGCGTTCGGGAGCGGAACTCCGCGGAGCGCGCGCGTCTCGCGTGTTGGCGTCGGCGCCCTCGCCGACGCGAACTTTTGCTTCATCGAAACCACGGCTTTCACGGATTGCCACGGATGAAACCTATCCGTGTTCATTCGCGTAATCCGTGGTTGATCGGTTGAATGCGAGCTTCTTGAGAGAAGATGTCTTTGGTTGCGGCTCTAAACTCACGCTTTGCTTCTGGTCTGCCGGGCAGGCTTCTTTCCTGCGGGTTTGTTGGCGGCGCTGTACTGGACCGGCTTGCGCTTGGGTTCCACCCGAGCAATGCCGGTTCCGCCTTTTAATTCGGCGATCTGATCGCGCAACAGCGCCGCTCTTTCGTACTCCAGATTGCCCGCCGCCTGCATCATTTCGGCTTCCAGCTCCAACAGCAACTCGCCGATATCGAACGCCGCGCCCGATTTCCCGCCGTTCTCGCGCACCGAGGTTTCATCGCTGTCGCGGCTTCTCAAAATGCTGTGCAGGCTTTCCTGAACCGCCCGTTGCACGCTCCTGGGGGTGATCCCGTGTTCCTCGTTGTAAGCCATCTGGCGGCCGCGGCGATACTCGCTTACCGCCATGAGCTTGGCCATGCTTTGCGTCACCACGTCGGCGAACAAATACACTTCCCCGTTCACGTGACGCGCGGCGCGCCCCGCCGTCTGGATCAGCGAGGTCTGGCTGCGCAGATACCCTTCCTTGTCCGCATCCAAAATGCAGACCAGCGAGACTTCCGGCAGATCCAGCCCTTCCCGCAGCAGATTGATGCCGACCAGAATATCGAACTCCGCCGCGCGCAACGCCCGCAGAATCTCGACCCGTTCGATGGTGTCGATGTCCGAATGCAGATAGCGCACCTTCAAACCCACGTCGCGCAGGTAATCTGTCAAATCCTCCGCCGTGCGTTTTGTAAGCGTCGTCACCAGCACCCGTTCGCTCTTTTCGATCCTCTGCCGGCAGAGCTCGATGGTCTCGTCGATCTGCTGCTTGAGCGGGCGCACGGTGATCCTCGGGTCGAGCAAGCCCGTCGGGCGGATGATCTGCTCGGCCACCAGGTGCGCGCCGGGCGTGTGGACATCGAACTGCTCGACCGGTTGGTCGACTCGCCACACGCTCAGCGTTTGGGCGACAACCGCGGAATCCTCCTGCCCGTTCCGGGCGCGCTTGGGAAGGAAGGTGTCGTTTCCAACCACGCTGTTTTGCAGTTCGAAATCCGCCGGCGTGGCGCTTACATAGAGAAGCTGGTTCATCATCCCCATGAACTCCGGAAAATTCAGCGGCCGGTTGTCCATCGCGCTCGGCAGCCGGAAACCGTAATCCACCAGCACGCTCTTGCGGGAGCGGTCGCCCTCGTACATGCCGCCGATCTGCGGGACGCTCGCGTGCGACTCGTCGATCACGCACAAAAAATCGCGTGGGAAGAAGTCCAGCAGCGTGAAGGGACGCGAGCCCGGCGGCCGCCCCGAGAGATGCCGCGAGTAGTTTTCAATGCCGTTGCAGAATCCCATCTCCTGCATCATTTCGAGGTCGAACTCCGTGCGCATCTTGATGCGTTGCGCCTCCAGAAGTTTGCCCTGCCGCTCGAACCAGGCGACCCGTTCATCGAGCTCCTCGCGGATCGTGCCCATGGCGGCCCGCAGTTTATCGTACGGCGTCACGAACTGTTTGGCCGGGTACAGCGTCAGACTCGGAAGCTGCATGTCCACTTGGCCGGTGAGCGGATCGAACGAAGCGAGCCGGTCGATTTCATCCCCGAAAAACTCGATGCGAAACGCCTGCTCGTCCGCGCTGCCGGGATAGACTTCCACCACGTCGCCGCGCACGCGAAACTTGCCGCGGGCGAAGGCGATGTCGTTGCGCTCAAACAGCATCTCCACGAGTTTGGCGAGAACCGCCTCCCGGCTGATCTGCTGGCCCACCTTCAGCGTCAGCAGCATGTTGAGGTAGTCCTCCGGCGACCCCAAGCCGTAGATGCACGAAACGCTGGCGATGACGATCACATCCCGGCGCGAGAGCAGCGAGGAAGTCGCCGAAAGCCGCAGCCGCTCGATCTCTTCGTTGATGGACGAATCCTTCTCGATGTAGGTATCGGTGCGCGGGATGTAGGCCTCAGGCTGGTAATAATCGAAGTAGCTGACGAAGTATTCGACCGCGTTGTTGGGAAAAAAGCGCTTGAACTCGCTGTAGAGCTGCGCGGCGAGGGTCTTGTTGTGGGAGATCACCAGCGTCGGTCGGTCGATGTTCTGCACCACGTTGGCAACCGTGAACGTTTTCCCCGAGCCGGTCACGCCCAGCAGCGTCTGATGACGGTTGCCCGCCTCGACGGACTTCGTCAGCTTGGCGATCGCCTGGGCCTGGTCGCCCATCGGCTGAAACTGGGATGCGAGTTCGAACGACATCGTGCCAAGCTTACCCGCAAACAACGCCCCTGTCGCTGGAAACGTCGCGCGGGGTGCGAGACCGATTGACGTGCGTTTAAGGCGCGCTCCCATCGAACCGCTTTCGCCGATGGCGCTTGATTTGCGCCTGGTCCGGGGTTATTCAACCGAACAACGTTCCCATACTATCGGTCCCCCCATATGAATCTCAGAAACATCTCCGTTTCCATGCAGGACGACGGTTTTTCCATCGTCGATCCGGAAAGCATCATCAAGGCCGGCGCGCCTTTGCGCCTTCAGTATGAACTTCCCGACGGCTGGACCACCAAGGACATTGAATTCGAGGTCACCGACCGTCCCACGCTGTTTCACCCGTTTCGCAAGCGAAGCATGTTCGTCTACACCGGACGGCAGCCCAGCCGCGTCATCGTCCAGGAAGTGCCCGATCCATCCACAGGAGCCTGGGGCGCGAAGTTTGCCCGCGCTGAATTCGTTCGGCAGACATTTTACCAGAGCCGCAATTTCCAGGTGTGGCCGGACTACGATCAGCCGGTCTGGCAGGGAGACGACTTTCTGCCGGCCAGCCTGGGCGTGGTTTTTGAGGATGCGCCAGTCCAGCCGCCGCCGGTTCCGGAACCTCCGGTAATCCCTGCCGTGCCGGAGCCTCCCGCTGCATCCGGACCGGAAGCCGCATTTGACCCGAACTTGGTGGAACCCGACATGGACTCGCTTGCGGCACAGGATGCCGACGAGCCGAATGCTTACTAGTGGTGACTATCACAGTGGCAGCAAAGGCGGGGTTTGGTTTCGCCGGGTCGCGGTTGCGGAAACAAGTGCAAGGGTTGGCGCCACACACAACCCGGTCTGAATTGCTTCGCTAATATGCGCGCGCTTGTTTTTGCCCTTGCGAGCGAGGAATTGCTCACCGCCGGACGCACCACCCGTTCGCTGCTGGCACAGGGCATCGCGGTTGAATCGCCTTTGTTGGGACAGCATGCCGTGGCGGCGGGTCTAAGCGCCATCGATGAACCAGTGCTGCTTTTCCAATGCGGTTGCTGGCTGGAAAAAAGCCTGCCCCCCGCGATTCCGTCCAGCAGTACCGGGCGCCCGCTGATTGCCTATGGCAAGACGCTCGACGATCCGGCTTGGGCCGCTGGAAAGGACGCTGGGGACGATCTCGACGACGGGTTGGGCGGGGCGCTCGCCGGAGCCGCAATTCCGACGCCGCGCTGCCTGTACTTCGAACCGGCGGCGGCCCGGCGCATGGCGGAACTGTTGCAAAGCTGCCAGTGGGACGAGGCCGTTCACAAACTGCTTTCAAACGAGACGGAGTTCCGCGCCGTCCGCATCCCCGAGCTTGCGCATCATTACAATTTGCGGCTTCGAATTCTGCAAGTGGTGACCACCGTTCAGTTCGGAGGCGCCGAACGGGTAACCCTCGATCTTGCCGACGGACTGAACCGGCGCGGAAACTCCTGCTGGGTGGCGGCGCTCGGGAAGCCAACGCGCAAAGCGTACCCGACGCCTCACGGGTTTTTCGACTTGAGCCACGTCCGGCGCGATGCGCAGACCCGCGCCAAAGCCATCGAACAGCTCGCGCGCCAGCTGAACGTCGATGCGATTCACGCGCACCTGATCTCCGCCGCCGAAAGCGAGGCGCTTTACCGCACCGGAATCCCGCTTGCGGTTACCTTCCACAACATGCCGCAGTCCTGGCCCAAAGGTTTCGCCCAGGCGGCCGTTCCGGAAGCTCCCGCCGCCGATGGCCCGGGCACCTCGGAAGCGCCTCTTGCAAAAAGGGCAGGCGTGCTCATCGCCTGCTGCCAGTCGATACGCTCGGCCACCGTGACGGCGTTTCCGGACACCCCGTGCCGTACCGCCTGGAATGGCATCGCCGCCGGGCGCTACGAGCCGACGCCCGACCGGCAGACCGCCGGTCGTTGCTGGCGTGAAGCGCGGGGCTGGGGCGGCGACGATCTCGTGCTGATTGCCGTCGCCAACCCGCGCATGCAAAAACAGCTTCACCGCATTCCGGAGATCATGGCCGGGTTGCGCACGGCGCTGCCGGGACGCAAGATACGCTGCATCCTGGCGGGTGAACCGGCCAAACGCAACCCGGATGCCGCGGAAGCGCAGGCGCTTTTGGACGCTTCGGTCGCGAAATGGCTGACCGGCACCCTGAAGGGTTGTCTGGTTCAAACCGGCTCTTCAGAGGACGTGGACGTTCTTCTGTCCGCGGGCGATGTCTACCTCTCGGTGAGCGCGTTTGAAGGTCTCAGCCTTGCGCAACTCGAAGCGCTCGCAGCCGGCCTGCCCGTGGTGACCACCGACGTGGGCGGCGCGGGGGAGATCGCTCGCGAAATGGGGGAGCACGCGGCGTTTTACCGGCGGCTGCCCGAAGCGGCGCGGGCGGGCGAATTCGTCGCGGCGATCGTCGAAGCGGCCCAGGCGATCACGGGGCTGCGCTGTTCACGACTGCCGCGGGCCTTCCACAAGGAGCGCATGACCCAGCGCGTCGAACAAATCTACGCCGCGCTGCTGGCCGCGCGGGCGTGCGAGAACAAACGTTCCGAGGGTCTCTGGATCGTCACCAACAATTTCTCCATGGGCGGCGCACAGACCAGTGCGCGCCGACTGCTGGAAGCGCTGAAAGCCCGTGGCGTCCGCGTCCGCGCATTCACGGTTCAGGAGGAGGAAGCGACCCGCGGCAGTCTGAGCCTGATGGCTGCCGGAATTCCCGTCACCCTGATCCCGCCCAGTGCCCGGCTCGAAACCAGCAAGGCGGTCGCCCGAATTGTGGCGGAATGCGCGGAGGCGCCTCCGCGCGCCGTGGTGTTTTGGAATCTGATCGCAAGCTACAAGCTGTTGCTCGCGGACGCGCTGGGCGGGTTCGGACGAACTCGGGTGTTCGACGTGAGTCCCGGGGAGATGTGTTTTCAGTCGCTGGACGCCTATTTCCAAAAACCCCGCGACGAGCTCCCCTACCGCAGCGGTCGCGAATACGGGGCGAATCTCGCCGGAGTCGTCGTCAAATATGCGCGGGAGAAGCAGGTCGCCGAAGAAGCGCTCGGCGTTCCGGCAACGGTGATCCGCAACGGCGTGCCCTTGCAACGGCACCCGTCCAAGGCGCCCGGCTCCAAACTGATCTTCGGCACGGCGTCCCGGATCTCCCCGGACAAACGACTCGAAGACCTGATCGCCGCGTTTGTCATGGCGCATCCGGCGCTTCCGCGGTACGAGCTGCACATCGCCGGGAAAATCGAGCGCGGGGCGGAAGCGTACGCCGCCGGACTGCGCGAGCAAGGCCGTTCGCTGCCGATCGTCTGGCGCGGAGAGCTGCCCGGGACGACGGAGTTTCTCCAGGAACTCGACATCTTCGTGATGATCTCCGAGCCGGCGGGCTGTCCGAATGCGTCCTTGGAAGCGATGGCCGCCGGGTTGCCGGTGATCGCCACCGACGTCGGCGGCGCACATGAGCAGGTGGTCGACCGTGTCAATGGACGGCTGATGCCGCGCCGGAACTCGCCGGCGCTGGCGGTGGCGCTGATCGAGCTGGCCCATCACTCCAAGGCGCAACTGCATTACGGCATGGCCGGCCAGACGCGTATCGCCAGCGAGTTTTCCCTCGAAGCGATGGTGGACGGGTATCAACGCCTGTGTCTGGCGGAGTGAGGGAAGCGGCATGAGAACGATTGCGCCCGCCCACAGTCACTTCTTCCGCTCGTTCCCAATCTCCAGATTGGGAACGCAATTGTCTGCGAATCTCCGATTCGTGACGCTCTGTTTGCCGAACCGGTGATGAAGCAGATGAAAACCCCGACAGCACTGGGAGCCCGCGCGAAGCGCTTTGGACTGCGGCGGCCCTCCGCCGCTTTCACAGCCGGACGGACAAACTGCTGCCCGCAACCGTTAGCCTGCTCCAAAAGCGAGCGACCGCCCAAGGTTTACGCAGACAGCCATTACGACAGCGATTCACAAACGACGGTTCAAAGCGGGAAGTTTGCCGGATGCGCGATATGCACGCACTCCCAAAGCGGCAGGGGGCTGCCGCACTCCAAAGCGCTTCGCGCCCGGCAAACGAAGGCGTGTTGGACTTCCATGTTTGAGGCGCCGCTTCTTGCGCGTCCTACGCCGCTCTTGCTCACGACTTTTTGAAACTGCTTTATTTTGAACATTACCGCGTCACCCTCTTCGCCTCTCACCCGTGACGGACGGCTGCTCTTCGGCACCCGCATCGCGCGCATGTTCGCCTACGGGTTTCTTTCCGTGGTGCTGGCGCTTTACCTCTCGGCGCTCGGGTTTGGCGCGCCCATGATCGGGGCGATCCTGACGCTCACCCTGCTTGGCGACACCGCGGTTTCCCTCTGGATGACGACCTCGGCGGACCGCATCGGGCGCCGCCGAATGCTGATGGCCGGCGGCGCGCTGATGCTGTTGGCCGGAGTCGGCTTCGCTTTTACCCGGCAACTCCCGTGGCTGCTGCTGGCGGCGATCGTCGGCGTCATCAGCCCGAGCGGCAACGAAGTGGGGCCATTCCTCGCCATCGAACAAGCCGCGCTTTCCCAGACCGTCACCGCCCGGCAACGCATCGGCGTATTCGCCTGGTACAACCTGCTTGGGTCCTTTGCCACCGCATTCGGCGCGCTGGCGGGCGGACATCTCAGCGGCGCGCTTCAGCGCTCGGGATTCGCGCCGCTGGAGAGTTACCGCGTCATTCTCCTCGGCTACGCGCTCATCGGCGGAGCGCTCGCCCTCATGTTCACGCGCCTGTCCCCGGCGGTGGAAGCGCCGCCGTCGGATGCGGTCCCTTTCCGGAACCGGTTCGGCTTGCACCGCTCCCACGGCATCGTGATGCGGCTCTCCGCGCTCTTCGGACTGGACGCTTTCGCCGGAGGTTTTGTGGTGCAAAGCATCGTTGCCTACTGGTTTCATGTTCGTTTCGGGGTCAGCCCGGCCACGCTGGGGTCTATTTTCTTTGGGGCGAATCTGCTGGCGGGATGCTCCGCGCTGGCCGCATCGCGTGTGGCTCAACGCATCGGGCTGATCGAAACCATGGTGTTCACCCATTTGCCCTCCAACGTGCTGCTCATCCTGGTGCCGCTGATGCCCAGCCTGCCCTGGGCGATTGCGATGCTTCTGCTGCGCTTCAGCATTTCCCAGATGGACGTTCCCACGCGCCAGGCCTACACCATGGCGGTTGTCGAGCCGGATGAACGATCCGCCGCCGCCGGGATTACCGGGATTGCCCGCACCATCGGCGCCGCATTTTCGCCGGTGCTGGCCGGGTTGCTTCTGAATTCCGCCGGCTGGCTGGCTGCGCCGTTCTTTCTCGGCGGCGGCCTGAAGGTGCTCTACGACCTGTTGTTGTATCGATCATTTCGCAAACACGCGCCGCTGGAAGATCACCGGACGGCGTGATCGTGCGCGCTTCGACGGTAGGGATGGCACTCCGTGCCATCCCTACCGTCGCAACCCAGCCACCGCCACACTCCACGCGCCCAGAATCGCCGCACCCCAGGCGGCGAGGCGCACGCCGAGATCGAAGCTCGGGGAGTCGTAGTAAAACTCAACGGTGCTCGTTCCGGCGGGAAGCACGACGCCGCGGAAGGCGTGGTTGGCATGAAGAATCTCGGCTGGAGCTCCGTCGGCCCGGGCATGCCAGTTGTGTTCCCAGCGATCGGTGAGGACGAGCAGCCCCGGCGTTTCCATCCGCGCACGCACCACGACCCGGGCGGGGTTTTCCTCGGTAATCTCCGCGGCACCGCGGCACTGACCGGGCAGTTCGATCGGATCTTCCACATACGCCACTTCGCGCGGGTTGAAATCGTCCGATGCAAGTTTGGCCACCCGATCCTCTTCGACCTCGACCGTCTCGACCCGTTGCGGAACAAATGCGCGAGGCATGGCCTTGGGGTTCTCGAATACACAATAACCCTCGTCCTGGAACACCGCGGCAACACGGTTTTCGTCCGTGGCTTTCTTCCTGAAAATAACATACCGCACTCCCAGCAGATCGAGCAGCGAAGGAAGCCGGACGGCGCCATTTTCGACCAACGCCGTTCGCGGGCGGAATTGCTGAATCTGCGCGTAGGAAGAGCCTTTCTGCGTGCGCAACCGGACGCTATCCATCAGTTCTATGTACCGGGCCGGATCGACAGCATCGTACCCGCGGACGTCACTGAGACCGGCGACTCCGGTCAACTGCGCGGGCAAGCAAAAGCCGAGTCCGAGAACCCGCCCTGGCTTTGCCTTTGCCAGCCAGTCGAGAACCGGCAGCGACGGATAATAGAGGGCAGGATCGCATTGGACGGTGCGCCCGCAATCGAAAGAGAGGAGTTCGCCCGCTGCGAACACGCCGAGGACAGGCACAATGAAACGCCCTCTGACTCTGCCGGCATATACCAGGGCCCAGCCGCCCAGCGTCAGCATCGAAAGGGAAAGGGCCAGAGCGTAGGCTCCAGAAAACCAGGCCTTGACCTTCTGCACGTCCGCCATGGTGGAGACCCACTCGACCTTCCCCCCGGCCTTTACTTGCCGGGCGAGCTCGGTGGCAATGGGCTCCGCCGGCAGCACAAACCAGGAAAGGTTCCAGTAGCAACAGACCGCCAGCAGCGCCGCCACCCACCAGAACCATGAGCGCCAACTCACTGCGGACCGCGCCACCGCATCGAGCCCGGTGCAGGCCATCGCAAGGATGGCGAATGCGGAGGCAAACACGAAACGGTTGTGCGACATCATGTTCAGACCGGGCATTCGCAGCAACTGGACCATGCCGGGGATGTTCAAGCTCCAGCTCAACCCGACAAATGCCAGCAACAACCAAAACCGGTTGGCCGAACGGTGGCGCCGACTGCACCATGCCAGCGGCGCGAGCAGCAGAGTTGCCAGGAGTCCGGTGTAACCGGCGGCGGTGCCTTCCATCAGACTGCGCTGTTCCTGCGGCCAGATAAAACGCGATCCATATTCGGTGCTTCCGTACATGAGTGGAAAGACAAGTTCGGGCAGCACAGAAAGGCCGATCGGCGGACGTTCTTCGGCTCCCTCCGCTCGCTGTTGCATCCGCACCCCGCACTGGCTGTAATCCACAGTCGGGAGCATCGAGGGGGCAGCCAGGAGAAATCCCAGCAGCCATGCAACCGCCATAACAGCCAAAGCGCTCAAGGCGCCTTTGGAGGACCAACGCGTGGAATAAAAACCGATCCAACGCCAGACCCCGTAGAGGCCCGACGTCAACAGCACCTGGCCCGCCACGTCAAGCTGCCCCAGCAATACCATCGTCGTTACGAGAGCCAGAGCGATTCCCCACCATCCCCGCCACCGGCGAACAGTGCCGTCCACTGCAAGCAAAAGCCAGGGAAGCCAGCAGACGGTGTACGGCAGAAAGAAGCCCTGCCACAAGACAAAGAACCCTGTTAGCGGATAACACCATGCCCCGACTGCCGCAGGCCAAAACCCCAGGCGCAACGCCCCTCGCCGCAGAAATACATAGATACCCGTGCCGGCGACAATTGCGACCAAGAGTTGAACCCATGCCAGTATCGAGGGAGAACGGACAGTGTACAGCAACAACCCGAACGGGTTGAACTTCGGAAGGGTGGTCGACGCTCCGCAGTATTGGAATGGAGTCCAGAAGGGAATGCGCCCCGCATGATATTCGTCACAAGCAAACCGGCGCGACACTTCTCCGATCGCAACCAGGTCGAGGCGGGTAACATCATGCGCGCGGTAGAATTGAACCCCGTCGGGATCTGGAATGTACGAAGCGTACAGCAAATCCAAGGGCAGCAGAATCTTCTTCCCGGTGAGGGATGGCCCGTACAGGATTGCCTGCCCGAGAACGATTCCAGCAAGAACGATCAGCAATCGCCAAAGGCGCGCCCATCTGAGCCATGCCAGGCGAACGGAGCGAGTCGGCAAACCGGTTCCCGATGGTGCACGAAGCTCGTGCGAATGTGGGGGAGTGTTCATTCTAGTTGCCTGTACCAGTGACTAGTTCGAATCGCTAAATGATCGCAATGCGCGAAAAACCGGGAGGGGCTCGGCAGTCGCGCCAGCGTCTTGGAGTGCGGGTAGTCCTCTACCGCTTTGGCAGTGCGCCCGGTTACGTCTGGCATCCATTCCACTCGCAACACCCTCTGTCGGAGAGATGCGGAAAACTCTGATGGCGAAGGGTATCTTCCGTAGGCAAGGGACTGTCCGGCTTGCGAAAGCGGCAGAGGACTGCCCGCACTCCAAGACGCTGGCGCGTATATCGGAGGCCTCACTCGGCTCCATCGCAACCCGTTGTGCCGCACAGTCCCAGGGCGTTGCCCCACAGCCGTTAAGTTAAGGAATTCGCGGTCTCGTTCCCAGGCTCCTGCCTGGGAACGCCTCTGTTTTGGAGGCTCCAGCCTCCCGCTCCTCTCCGGTGCGCTGTGCTTTTGGAGGTCGAGCAGGAGGCTGGAGCCTCCGGGAATACTGCATTCCCAGGCAGGAGCCTGGGAACGAGGGCGCGTGCGCTCCCCGGAAGCTGGCACGACGCAAAAATAGCGAGCAAAAAAAATCTGCGAAAATCTGCGTAATCTGCGGACCATCTTCTTCTTTGCGGATGCCGTCCGGGGGTCAGGGGGCGGGCTTGAGCATCGTCTGGTCTCGAACCGGCGAATTGGCCTTGTAGCGCTGAAGCTGTGCGCGCAGTTCGGCAACGGCACTTGGCTCCGCACCGGCCGCGCCAATTGCCCGCTCGGCGGTCTCAATCGCCTTCGAAAACTGCCCGGTTTCGGCAAGTGCAGCCGCAAGGGACCGGAGATAAGCCGGGGACGCGCCGCCGAGCTCGACAGCCTGTCGGGCAAGTTCGAGAGCCTTGCTTCCGTCGCGCAGGGAGGCATCCGGACAAGCGGCTTTCACCCACGCAAGATTTCTTAGGGCACCCGCAAGGCGGGGTTGAAGCTCCAGCGCCTTTTCCAGATGCGGAACCGCTTCCCGCGCCAGGCCTGACTGAATCAGCGCCATTCCAAGATTGGCGTGCGCCCGGGCGTAAGCCGGGCGAATATCGATCGCCAGCTTGTATTGCGTGATTGCTTCCCGGACCCGCCCCACTTGCATCAACGCGTTGCCGAGATTTGCCGTTGCCTCGGCGTAATCCGGCTGCGACTGGATCGCTTTCCCATAGGCAACGATGGCGTCTTTCGGACGTTGGATTTGAAGAAGCGCATTGCCCAGGTTGTTGAACGCGATGGCGTAGTTCTGATTAAGCTCGATCGCTCTCGTCAAAGGCGCGATCGCTTCTCTCGCCCGCCCCGCCTGGAGCAAGGCAAAGCCCAAGTTATTGTACGCCCGCTCGGCCTTGGGCGCGAGTTCCACCGCCTTCCGGTGCCAGACGATTGCCTCTTCATGCCGGCCGGCTCCCTCCAGCGCGCAACCGAGAAAATCGCATCGCTCTGCGTAGGGCGGGTCGGTCCGGACCGCTTGTTGCAGATGCGGAATGGCATCCCCGGCTTTTCCGGTTTCCAGGAGGGCTTTGCCCAAGACGAAATGAGCCGCGAGATCTTCAGGGTGCGTCTGGACGATCTGCTCCATCTCCGAAATTGCGGTCGCGCGTTTGCCTGTCTCAAGGTTTAGATAGGCGAGCGACACGCGCGCTTCCGCTAGGTCGGGTTTGATTTCAAGGGCTTTTTGGAAATGAAAAACCGCTTCGTCGGCGTGTCCCAGCTTGGCGCAGATATTCCCAATGGAGTTATGAACCGATGCACTTTTGGGATTCAAAGCGATCGCTTTCCGGTAATGTTCTAACGCATCCCGCATCCGCCCCTGTTGGCCCAACGCGATGCCCAAGTCATGGTGCGCCACCCAGTTTTCGTGGGCACATTCCAGATTTCGGTTCCATAGAGAGAGGCTGTCATGCCAGTACGCAACTTGAGCGCGCGCGGCGATAACGGCGGCAATCAGCAAAATACATCCGCCTCCGCCGAGCGCCCGCCGCCGATTGCGCCACCCTCTGAGAGAGTCGCAAACCCACCAGGTCACGGCCAGCGTCAGTCCGATCTGCGGCAGGTAGGTATAACGATCCGCGTGAGATTGCCCCCCCACCTGCACGATGCCGATGACAGGCGCGAGCATCCCGACAAACCAGAACCACCCGACGCCATACCACGGCTGCGTTTTGCGCACCCGGAGCACGGCCACCGTAATCAGTGTCAGCAGCAGCAATGCCGGTAGAACCAGCCAAATCGTAAGCCGTTCGGGTTCCAGCGGGTAAAGAACCGTCAAGCCATGTGGACAAACGGTCTGGCGAAGATACGTGGCACAGGCGGCGATCGCATTCCCCACACGAGCCGAAAGGGAAACCGTCTCGAATGTGGAAATCGCAGCCCCTTTGCTCTGCGCCAACAACGTGATCAGGCACGACCCGATCGAAAGCAGAAAGAACGGGAGTTTTTCAAATGCCAGGACAAGCGCCGCCCGCCGCTCACCCTGCTTTGCCGCCAGGGTTTGAAACCGCCCAAAGGGCCAGTAGTCGAGCAGCAGCAGCACAAACGGAACAGTCACCAGCATCGGCTTGCTCAGCAGTCCGAGGACGAAAAACAGCAGCACCCTGTTGTACTGACGGCGGGTCCGCGGACGGCTGCGCACGTAGCGCATGTACGCCTGAAGGGTAAGCATGAAGAACAGGCCGCTGAGCACGTCCTTGCGTTCGGCTATCCACGCCACCGATTCGACGTGCAGCGGGTGAACCCCGAAAATCGCCGCGACAAAAGCGCCGCGCCAGAGAAATCCGGTCATTTCCCGCAAGACCAGAAAAAGCAGGACCGTCGAGGCCCCGTGAATGGCGACGTTGACCAAATGATGCCCCGCCGGGTTCAACCCAAAGAGCTGGCAGTCGAGCATGTGGGAAATCCAGGTCAGCGGATGCCAGTTTGCCCCCCAAACGTTGGTAAAAGCCCAGGCTATTTCCTGTAAACGCAGTCCGTTTTGAACGTGGGGATTCTCCAACACGTAAACCGGATCGTCGAAGTTGACGAAACCGTTGTGAAGGGTCCGGCTAAAGGCAAGCCAGACGAGCGAGAGCAAGAACGCCACGACTCCGTAGGTCGTCCAGGACGCGCTTTGGGCGGCTGACGCCTTTTGCGCGGGGGGGGCCGTCGTTTTCTGTGCGGACGGCTGGTTTTCGGATGCCTGGGCCATGAAAACGATCGGTGGCGCCTATTTCGCGGGAAGCAGCGAATACCCCGCGGGTATGGCAGGTCCCGGGTACGCTTTGCCAAGCGACTTGCCGGCGGCTTTGTGGAACTGGGTTGCTCGCGTCGCCGGATTATACAGCACCCACACGGGCGCATCCGTCCCGGCCAGATAGCCGTCGGCGCCTGCCAACTGCCAGCCCGCCGGAATTACGGGCCCGGGCACGATGGCCTCCGTCCCGTTCAAGGTGCTATTCAACACCAGCACTTCGCTTTCGCGTTTTGTGCCGTTCCAGAGGAGGTAATCGGGCTTACCGCCTCCGTTGAAATCATCCGCCGCCACGATGGCGAACCCATGTGGCAGGCTTGGCCCCGTCACCGGTTGTCCGATCGGCTTCGTCCCGTTCATGAGCCATACCGCCGCGCGCGGACTGCTCTTGGTCACCAGGATCAAATCCGGTTGGCCGTCCCCGTCCATGTCCGCCACCGCGGCCACGCCGTATTTGGAAGAAATCGTCGGTCCGAGGACTTTCGATGCCAGGTGAGCGCCTGTCATCCGCCAGAACCAAACCCGGTGCTTTGCGGTCTCGAAAAATACCAGGGTGGTCTTGCCATCGCCGAAAAAGTCCCCGGCGCCGCAGAACGCATAGCCTGCCGGAATGGTGGGTCCGGCAACCGGCGCACCCAATTCGCGACCGGTCTTTGGGGAAACAAGCAGCGTTTTGGTGGATTTCACCGCACCGGTACTGACAGCGATCAGATCGGCGATTCCGTCGTGATTAAGGTCCAGGCGCGGCAGGGTGCGAATCGTTGTGCCGGCGCCGCTGACCGCTCCCGCGAGGTTGGACCCGGTGCAGCGCACTTGATAGGCGGCATGCGCATCGAGGCCCTTCAGCATGACCGTTACCGTCGTGACGCCGCCACTGGCCGGGACAACGGAGTCCGCCGTTTGCGAGCTGTAGGAATATCCGCGTCCGAAATCGAAATGCACCGTCGTGTCCGTATCGTTTGGCGTGACCGCGGCGCTGACCGTTGCCGCTTGGCTGTCCGCAGCGTCAACGGTCACCGGACCGATCGCCGGGCTGGCGCCCACACTGCGGGTGACGAGCACCGTGTAAGTCTTAACGGTTACGGAATCCTGCGCGGTGACTTGAATGCTGATGGTGCTTGGCCTCCCGACGACAAGCAGTGTGCCAGGCCCGCTCACCTGCACGGTCGCGGTGGTGTCGGAAACGCTCGGCGTCACCGCGAGCACGGTGACATTGTACGGTACGAGCAATGAATAGCTGGTTCCGCTGGAGGTGAAGCCGGGGGTGAGCATTCCCACGCCGATGCCAAGGGTCGCCAGGTCGGCATTGCTGCTGGGCTGACGCGTCACGGTCACCGTGTAAGTCTTTACAATTTTGGTATCCTGCGCGGTGACTTGAATGGTGACAGTGCTTGTCCCCCCCACGACAAGTGGTGTGCCGGTCCCGCTCACCTGCACGGTCGCGGTGGTGTCGGATACCACCGGCGTCACCGCGAGCATGGTGACGTTGTACGGCACGAGCAATGAATAGCTGGTTCCGCTGGAGGTGAAGCCGGGGGTGAGCATTCCCACGCCGACGCCAAGGGTGACCAGGTCGGCATTGGTGCTGGGCAAACGCGTCACGACCACGGTGTAAGTCTTTTTGGTTACCAAATCCGGCGCGGTGACGGTAATATTGATGATGTTTGTCCCCGTGACGAGAGGTGCGCCGGTGCCTGTGATTTGCACGGTCGCAGTGCTGTCGGAGAGCGTCGGCGTCACAGTGAAACTGGTAACGTCGTTAGGGACGGCTACACCGTACCTGATGTCGTTGGAATTGAAAACCGGGGACAATATTCCCGCGCTAACGTCGAGGGAAGCCAGATTGGCGTTGGCATTAAGCGCTCGTGTTACAAAAATCGTGTAGGTCTTGGTTGTTGTTAAATTCGCGGCCGTTACCGTGATTGTCACTACATTCGAAGATCCGACTGCCAACCCCGACGTGCCGGTGATGGAGGTGACGGTTGCCGCTGCATCCGCAAGCATCGGCGTCACCGTCAGGTTGGTGGTGGTGTACGGAACGGTCGTTGTGTAGCTGGTGCCGCTTGAAGAAAAGACCGGGTTGAGCGTCCCGCTGCTCAGCGTCAAGAACATCAGGTCGGCACTGGAGCCGTTGGAGCCCGATATAGCCGATGAGATCAGCCGGCGGCAAACCCGAAAACCCTCGCTGTTGGTGGTGGAAAGGGGTGTCAGGGCCACACCGGCGCGAAATGAAACCCGAGCATGGTTTGCATTGATGCCCCAACCGCCCCCGCGGACGATGCGTCCGGTGGTGCCGCTCGACGGACCGACCGGATCGCTGACGGCGCCGCTTCCATAATTGTCCAACCAGTCCCAGCACCACTCCGTTACGTTGCCGGCCATGTCATAAAGTCCAAACCCATTTGCCGGGAACGAAGCGACCGGACTCGTATAGGGCATCGTTCCGGTCTTATAAGCCGGGTTGTATCCAGTAGAAGTCGCCGCATCGTAGGCGTAAACGTTATAATAACCGTAATAGTCGGCGAGCGTGAAGTCGATCGTGTTTCCGGAGGCCCACGGAAAACGCATTCCTACCGCTCCGCCCCTTGCCGCCTTCTCCCATTCCGCTTCCGACGGAAGACGGTACCCATTGGCCATCCAGTTGACGCAGTCATTTGTCAGCGGCGCGGTGCCAGTCCGCAATACGGTTGTTTTGGCGGGGTCGGTATAATAACATGGAGTGAGCCCCTCCGCTTCGCTCCGCGCATTGCACCATTTCACCGCATCGTACCAACTCACGGTTTGCACGGGGTGAGTCGCTCCTTTCCCGGAACCGGCATGGTCGAAGCTGTAGCCCAGCGCCGTCCCGGATGCGTAAACCGCGTCCCACTGGGACTTCGTTACCAGCGTGGCGGCCATGCAAAATGCGCTCACGTTGACCGTATGCACCGGGAGTTCGATGGAAGTTGTGCCGCTGTCGCCGAGCGCGTCGCCCATCTGAAAGCTGCCGGAGGCGATCAAGGAAAAGCCCGAGGGCGCCGGGGAAGCATCCTCTGCACGCACCTGAAAGCGGTCGTTAGAGGAGTAGGTCCAGGCTGTCGTCCCGGAATTCCAGGTAATCTGCTGACCGGTTCCCGAGGAGATCCCCGTCCCCACGGCCCCTGCCAAAGCTCCGAACGCAGTCAGAGGCTGGTAGGTCACTCCCCCGTCGGTCGACATCGCCGCGGTCACCGTCGCGGGCGGCGCATCGGTGGCGAGATCGTAGGAAATATCCACCGCGTTTGAGCCCGTCTGTAGAACCTGCACGTTGGTCACCGAACAGGTTGCGCGGGCGTTGGTGGAGAGACCGATCGCAACCGAGGCTGTCATCGCCGCGAAGAGCAGCGCTTTCAAAAAACGGCCCTGCTTTTTACGAGGACGGGGTTGCGATAAACCAACGAAAGCGGCCGGCATATCGATGCTGCCGACAGTAGGGAAAATTCCGGGGTACAGAGTCATAAAAAGATCGACCCTAACATCCGGCGCAAACCGGAGCCGGTCAATATGAAAAACACGCAGTACCTTCGAGGCTCCAGCCTCGCCGAACGCGGTTATCGGGCAAGAGGGCAAACCGCCTCAATGAGCCTGCGCCAAGGCGGGAGCTCTGCAACGAGCGCACACGGTGCGATGGAGGTCTATGCCACAAACTTGCGGGCACTGAAAAAATCAACGACCGCTTACGCCTCGGGCGGTTCCGGCGGGAGCAATTCTTTTTCCCTGACACCGGTTTGTTTGATCTCCCGGTAAAGCTCTCCGCGGAAAATCGGAATTTCCCTGGGTGCGCTGATACGGATCCGGACGGTATCCCGTTCGATTCGCGTCACCATGATCTCGATATTGTCCCCGATCATGATGGTTTCGCCGACTTTGCGTGATAGGACTAGCATGTCTGTATTAAATACGCCCCATCGGGACATGCCCGATGCAATGCACCCTTCTTCTGCACTGAAACAAGGCAGACCGCAAGCTCGGAATTGCCCGGTGGGCTGCGGGGCGTTCTTCCAAAAAAACGGTCTTGACGGAATTCAACGCTGAATCTATTTTCAATTCGATTCGTGTCATCCAGAGTGGCACGGCGCCTGCCTTGGTTCTCTCATTATCAGCGGTTCCCAGTGTTTTTTCTCCCAGCCCGTTCCCCTACCCCATCTTATGCAGACAACCCCGTTAACGCCTGAACCCGTCGCGATCGAACAGCCCCGTGAACTCTACCGGGTCGGGACGCTCAGCTACACCCTGCGCGGGCTGATGGTCCTGTTTGCCTGGCTGCTGTGGGGCGAGTTCGCGTTCATCTTTTTCCAAAACATCTTCACCCGGTTTGCTCCGCTATATCTGGCGGACTTGCATGCTTCGAACTCCTTGATCGGGATCATGACGGGGAGCATCGCGGGCGTGGTCAACCTGATCTTTCTGCCGGGAATCAGCCGAAAGAGCGATGAACATCGCGGACCGTGGGGGCGGCGCATACCGTTTCTGGCGGTGTCCACCCCCGTTACGGTAGCCTCGATTATCTTGCTGGGCTTCGCACCGGAGATCGGCGGGTGGGTTCACGCCCGGGTGATCTCGCATGTGGCGCCCACGATTTCCCTGACGGCAGTGGTCCTCTCGCTCGTGTCCGTGTTTGTCGTCGCCTTCCATTACTTCAACATGATGTTGAACAACGCCTTTAACTGGCTGTTGCGCGATGTCGTGCCGCAGGAGGTCATGGCACGGTTTCTCTCCTGGTTTCGGGTTATCGCCACCGCGAGCAACGTCGCCTTCAGTTGGTATGTCTTTCCTCATGTGCTGACCCATCGCAAGGAAGTGTGCGTGGGGATCGGCTTGTTCTACATGATCACGTTCCTTCTGATGTGCCTGAACGTCAAGGAAGGCGAGTACCCGCCGCCGCCGCCGGTCGAGAACAAACCCGGCATCGTGGCAGCCTTCGTTCTCTACTTTCGGGAGTGCCTTTCGGTGCGCATCTACCGTAATTATTTCATCGCTTACATGCTCAGCAGCGTCGCGGACTGCGCCATTCCCTTCTGGCTGCTTTTCTACCGGCACTCGCTGCACGTGAGCATGGACGCTGTAGGCAAAGTTTTCGCTTACGGAAGCATTCTCACCGCCGTGACTTTGCTGCCGATGGGATGGCTGTGCGACAAGCTTTCGGCGTTTCGCATCGCCGCAATCGGTCAGGCGGGGCAGGGGTTGGTGGCAATCTTCTCGTTCTTTTTGATCAAGGACAGCCAGTCTCTGCTTCTTTGGTACCTCATTCTGGCGCCCCTCTCGGTGTGCTGGGGCCTGGGTAGTTCCGCGATCAACATGAAACTGTTCCCGCCTTCGAAATTCGGGCAGTTTTTCGCCGCCACCAATATCTTCGGTTGCGCGATCCGGATCGTGGCGAATTACCTGATCGGTATCGTCATGGACCTGACGCATAGCAATTATCGCATGTCCTACCTGTGGTTTGCGCTCACGGGCCTGGCGTTCATCCCCCTGCTTCTGGTCGAACGGGACTGGAAACGACATGGCGGCCCGGACAATTACGTGGCGCCGCTTCCTCCCGAATAGGGCGCAATTGAGCTGGCGCATTCCTCAGAACTCGCAACGCAATTCCGCGGGAGCTTCCCCCAAAATCCTATCCGAACA
>Ga0316222_1001252_pt1 | contig 32050 bp, 29 predicted proteins | sample TBH18011metaG_FD_206008 | JGI IMG/M metagenome (GOLD analysis project Ga0316222, IMG submission 206008) | Freshwater microbial communities from Trout Bog Lake, Wisconsin, USA - TBH18011 | ecosystem: Environmental > Aquatic > Freshwater > Lake > Hypolimnion/Profundal zone | place: USA: Wisconsin... | reverse complement strand
GGGCGGTTCGGGCCGGATCGATGTTCTCGCCCAACCACGAAACCGACGGATCGCGCATGGTGTGCTGGGCGGCCTGTCGCAGCGTCCCCCAGGTGTGACTCTTCCGCCCATGCCGAAGAATGCAGAAGACGCCTTTGCTGCTGTCGTTGTCATTCGTCGCGATCACCATGACACCCTCCCCGCGAAATCGGCCCGCCGTCGACATGTCGCAGAAAATGCCAAGGTCAAGGGGCGAAAGGCAGGAAAGTGCAGCTCGGTCTTACAGACCGGCACCTACGCCGTCGGGATTCTCTTCGCGAATGCCGACCGTATGCCAGGGAGAACCCTGGACCCCAGCAAACAGGAACAACCAGCGGCGCCGATCCATCCCCCCAATCGGTTCCGGCTTATTCCAGTGAGCCTTCCGCTCACCGAAATGCGCCAGAAGGCCGCGCCAGGAGCGATGCAATTCCGTGAGCAGATTTCTCACTGGATCACGACTCCCCGCCGTCTCTTGCCTCGCCTCGACGGCTGTGGCCCCACTGCTACATTCACGTGATAGAATCCATCACAGAATAGCTGCACGCCGTCGTCACAGAAGGAGGGGCGGCAGCGTGCGACGCGCGGCCCCGAGTTTGCCGGGACGGCCAAGGAGAAAACCGATCCCGCCGACGATCTTGGTCCGATCCCCGCCGCGTCAAACCTCGGATCAAGGTTCCGTTCAGGCGGCGCGGAGCGCCGGGTGTCACCGGTCACCACTTGGAAGGGGTGGTTTTCGGACTACCAGAGAGACTCTTGCATTCGAAAAGATGGGAACCGTCCCGAAGCTATAAAAAAGACTGGTGACAGTGGTGACAGTGGTGACAGGGTTGAAATCGTTCGGCTTTCTCGTCACCACTCTGTCACCAGTAGGGAGATGGACCGGTGACACGAAAAGGGCCGCGATTGCGGCCCCCTGAACGGAACCTTCCGCCTGGACCAGACCAGCCCCTCCAGGACGGGGCTTTGAAAGGGCCGCCCCCCGTTCCCACCGCCCAAGTGCAGATGGGCTGTAGACGCACTGCAGACGGCCCCAAATCGCCCGGAGAAGCGCGGTGTGCCTAGGGTTTCGCGCAATCTGCTGGCGCTGACGGTAGGGGGGCCACAGCGCCCCAGATCCACCCGGTGCCGATGGGGTGCCGACGCACTGCTTACGCCCCCAAACCGGCCCCAGTGGCGCGGATTTCCTGGGGGTGGCGGGCGATGTGCCGACGCCGACGCAGGGGCCGCCACGACGACGGCGAAAAATCTTCCCTCCCGACTTGATACCCGCCGACGGGGGCATAGATCGACACCAGCGGGCAAGACCGTCCGCCCCAGGGAGGGACAGAACCATGCCGAAGGTAATTCGAGCGAGGAAGCGAGCGCCGTCTACCGTCAAGCCGGTGCAATTGAGCCTGCTGGACCTGATCGGCGAGAGGCGATTGGGGGCCGAGCAGACCGAGGCTCTTCGCGGCCTGCTGGCCGCCAAGCCGCCCTCGACCACCTGGCGGGGCCTTACCATCATGCCGCCAGGGAGCCTGCTGGACCGGGCGGTCAGCCTGTTCGCACGGACCACGGACTTCCCCCTGGAGCTGCCCGCCTTCATGGTGCTGCACATCATGGCCGCCTACTTGCTGGACCGGGGGGTGGAGATCGAGGTGGCGGGGACCAGGCTGAAGCCGGATCTGTGGTCGACCCTGCTGGCCCCCAGCGGGGCCGGCAAGACCAAGACCGCCTCGGTGCTGGCCCGCGTCATGCCGGTGCGGCTGTTCCCTGAGACCACCAGCTCCGCCCGCTTCATCGAGGAGCTGGCCGCGCACAATCGCGGCCTGTGGCTGCAGGATGAATGGGGCCAGTTCCTGCGCCGCATCGAGACCCAGTCCTATGCCGAGGAGATGCGGGAATACCTGCTGCGCGCCCATGACGGCAAGCCGTTGGCCCGGCGCACCGCCAAGGGGAGCATCGAGGTCGAGGAACCGGCACTGGTCATCCTGGGCACCACGGTGTTCGAGACCTTCACCAGCATCGTTTCGGCCGAGAGCATGCTCGACGGCTTCATGCAGCGGTTCGGCATTGTCATCGGTGATGCCGATCCGGCCCGCCCGCCCCATCGCTTCCCGATCTACCGTGTCGAGGAGGCGAGCAACCTGGCCCCGCTGCAGGTGGCATGGGAGAATATCGCCGCCCTGCCGCTGCATCCCCTCTATACGGTGACGCCCGAGGCCGAATCGGAATTCGAGGCTGGCTTCCGCCACCACTTCGAACAGCACCATGCCATCCCCGCCAGCTTCTTCCGGCGTGTCATGTGGCGGGTCTTCAAGTATGCCGCCCTCTACCACGTCCTGCTGGGCAAGGCCGACGCCCGGATCGACGCCGAGGACGTGGGCTGGGCCATGCGGGTGGCGGTGCTGCACCTGACCGACGCTCGGCGCCTGCTGGACGGATACAACCTGAGCAAGCTGGAGGCGGTCATCGTCAAGGCCGAGGTCTTCCAGGCCAAGATCGGCCACCGCCCAAGCAAGCGGGAGCTGATCTCCGGTGTCCGCGACATCCACAACAACGCCATGGCGGAGTTCGTGCTGGAAGTCATGACACCGCTGCCGGGAGCCAATGACAACACCGGCCTGGCCGATGACAAGGCCGCAGCATGAGTGCGCACGAACGTTTGGAGCGGGAGATGGCTATCGCCGAGGGCCGGGCCTGGTTGGAAGCCCGGCCCACCGCTTCCATGGCTGCGGATCGGGTGGCCGGGGCCTTCTACTATCCCGGCGCCCACATGGACGGGGCTGGCTATGGCGACATCCTGATGTCCATCCGCGAGCCGGACAATCCCCACGACAACAATGCCATCACCCTGTGGTCGGTGCTGGCCCAGGTCGGGCACGTCCCGTCCTGCGCCGCCGCCATGCTGGCGCCGGTGATGGATGCTGGGCATGCTCTGTGGGCGCGGATCGTCCGGAAGGCGACGGCGGACCAACCCAGCACGGTGCTGGTGGAAATGTTCGGTCCGGCGATGGAGGCCGGGAAAGCCGACAGCGAGAAGATCGGATGGGGCGACGGCACGGATGATATTCCGTTCTGATTCCTTTGCTCTCGGGCATCGCCATCAGAAACGACCTCGGACAGGAATCAGGGCGACGTCAGGCAAATTGGTGTTGTTTAATAGAACAAAACTTGGTAATAGAGGAAGCCCGCTTCGTAGAAACCGACCGTGATCGGCCGCTCGCCACACGCGACCGGGCCTGCCAAGGCCCTGGCAGCGGTCAGGCACAGGCTCAACACGAACAGCGATGACGTGATCAGGCGGTCGGTCATTCGGGAAATCCAGGACGGAGTGCTTCAGGGTAGCAGAGCGCGGGCTGGCGAATGATGACGGTTCCTTGACGCTCTCCGCCGCCGTTAGAGCGCGATGACAACAGGCTGAAACAGCCAAGTTTCACCCGGTTGTCTGAATCGCCCTCTCATGTATTGATGAGAGACGGATTCAGCTTCTCGGGCGAATCGCCAGCGCGATTCGACATCAAAGCAGCCGGCTCTAGAAGGATTAATCAAAGCTTAACAGCGCGTCCCGCCGCCATCGCCATTATGTGCGATGTGGCTTCCCCCCCGACATGGCGCGGCGGCTTGAGGACTGCTTGGCCAGGAGGGGCGGCTTGAGTGTGATGGTTCATCCGCTGCGGAGTTTGACCGGCAAATTCCTGCTGCTGCTGCTGCCCGTCGCCCTCGGCTTCAGTGTCGCGCTGTTCTGGCTGCTGACGGAACACAACTTCCGCAGTCAGCGGAAGGAGCTGCGCTACAGCCTGGAGACCTTCGTCGCGCTGCAGGCATCGACCCTGGGGCCGCCGCTGTGGAACTACGACACCAATTCGATCCGCACCCTGTTCCGGGCCTATTCCCTCAACCCCGACGTGGACCGGGTGGTTCTCTACGACGCGGAGGAGAACGAGGTCGCCCATACCGCCGGCACCGACGCGACGCCTCCGGACCCGTACCTCACTGTCGGCCAGAACATCTATTACGCCGAACACGACCAGATGGTGCAGGTCGGACGGATTTCCGCCACCTTCCGCGATGGCCGGCTCAAGCTGGAGCGGGAACGCCAGCTGCACACCAACCTCATCATCCTGACCGGGTTGTTCCTGCTTATTGCGGTCGCCATGACGCTGATCACCCGCCTGACCATCGGCAAGCCGCTGGAGCGGCTGCGCCGCTCCCTGGACAAGGCGGCCAACGACACCCGCGAGCCGGTGCTGTGGAACAGCGCCGATGAATTGGGCCAGGTCGTCGCCGCCTACAACACCCTGCTGGCGCGGCAAGCCTCGGCGGAAGAGGAGATCCTGCGCTACCAGACCCATCTCGAGGACCTGGTGGCGCAACAGACCAAGGAACTCCGCCAGGAAAGCGACATGCTGTCCTCGGTGCTCAAGCAGTTGGGCGAGCGTCAGGCCTATATGCGGGCCATCTTCGCCAATGCCGGGGTCGGCATCATCACCCTCGATCCGGACGGCGTCGCCATCGAGGCCAACCAGCATTTCGCCCGGATCATCGGCCGGGAGGTGGAAAGCTGGGACATCGACGACCTCGCCGCCTTCGTCCATCCCGACGACCGCGCGGATTTCCTCCGGGGATTGAAGGCGCTGGCCAGCGGCGACGCGACGCCGTATCGGCGGGAATTTCGGGTCGTCCATGCGGACGGCAGCATCTGCTGGTGCGATCTGGCGGCGACCGGCGTCATCGGCGACGATGGCGCGTTCCTGCTGGCCGTCGTCGTCCTGTCCGACATGACGGTGCGCAAGGAGGCCGAGGATAAGATGGCCCTTGCCCAGCACATGGCCGAGGACGCCAACCGCGCCAAGAACGACTTTCTCGCCAATATGAGCCACGAGATCCGCACGCCGATGAACGCGGTGATCGGCCTGTCCCAACTGGCCTTGCGGACCAGCCTGACCGCGCGCCAGAGCGACTACGTCCAGAAGATCGCCGATTCAGCCAACTCGCTGCTGGGCATCATCAACGATATCCTCGACTTTTCGAAGATCGAGGCCGGCAAGATGACCATCGAGACCGTCGAGTTCAAGCTCGACGATCTCTTGCGCGACATCACCACGGCGGTGGGGATCAGGGCTCAGGAAAAGGGCCTGGAGTTCGTTTTCGACATCGATCCCGAGGTTCCCGGGCATTTGCTCGGCGATCCGCTGCGGCTCAAGCAGATTTTGGTCAATCTGTGCGGCAACGCCGTCAAGTTCACCGCCACCGGCGAAATCAAGACCGCCGTCGCCATGGTTCGGGACCGCGGCTCCGCGGTGGACCTCCGCTTTACCGTGTCCGACACCGGCATCGGCATGTCCGAGGATCAGAAAAGCCGGTTGTTCGAGGCCTTCAGCCAGGCCGATTCCTCCATCACCCGACGCTATGGCGGCACCGGCCTGGGACTGGTGATCTGCAAGAACCTGGTGGAAATGCTGGGCGGCGCGATCAATGTGGAGAGCGTCGAGAGCCAGGGGACCCGCTTCTGGTTCACCATCCCGTTCAGCCGGGGCTCGGGCGAGCGGGTCGCCACCCGCGCCGACCGCGCGTTCTTTTCCCGGCTCAACATCCTGGTGGTGGACGACAACGCGACCTCGCGCGCCATCCTTGCCAAGTATCTGATGGAATTTGGCTGTAGCGTGGGGGTGGCGGCGTCCGGCGACGAGGCGCTGGCGGAGATCGCCGGGGCCGGACAGGCTTACGACATCGTGTTGATGGATTGGCGGATGCCGGGCATGGACGGCATCGAAACCGCCCGCCGGCTGCGTGCCGAGGGCAACAGAACTCCGCATCACATCATCATGATCAGCGCCTATGACCGCAACGAGATCATGGAACGGGCCGGCGAGACCGGCATCGACGCCTTCCTGGTCAAGCCGGTCAGCCCGTCGACCTTGATGGATTCCATTCTCGACCTCTACGGCCACAACACCCGGCACGACAGGGCCGGCACGGCCACCATGATCTATGACGGTCTGTGGCGCGGTAGCCGGATCCTGGTGGTCGAGGACAACGACATCAACCGTCAGGTGGCCCAGGAAATCCTCGAGCACGCCGGCTTCGAGGTGGTGATCGCGGAGAATGGCGAGGAGGCGATCGCGACGTTGGACTCCACCGCGTTCGACGCCATCCTGATGGATGTGCAGATGCCGGTGCTCGACGGCTACGCGGCAACCCGGCGCCTCCGCCAGACCCCCCGTTTCCGCGATCTGCCCATCATCGCCATGACCGCCAACGCCATGTCCGGCGACCGGGAAAAAGCGCTGGAGGCCGGGATGAACGACCATGTGGCCAAGCCGCTGGACATTGACGACCTGTTCGCCGCCATCGGCCGCTGGGTGACGCCGCGCAATACGCCGCCGGCCGATCCCGGCCCCCCCCTCCCGGTCAAGCCCGGCCTGTTCCGCGGCGACGCGATGGTGCTGGATTATCGGACGGCGCTGGCGCGGGTGGTCGGCAATGCCGGCCTGCTGGACCGGCTGCTTCGTCAATTCCGCTCCCGTTCCGCCGCGTTCGTTCCCGCCTTCGAGATGGCGTGGCGGCTCGGCGACCGCGACGGGGCCCGCCGCCTGGTCCATACCTTCAAGGCCACCGCCGGGACGGTGGGCGCCGACCGGGTTCACCGTTGCGCGGATCAATTGGAGGGCGCCTGTCGGTCGGGCGCCGGCGACGAGACCATCGGCGCGGCGCTGGCGCGGCTGGACGAGGCGCTTGCCGAGGTGGCGACCGCCATCGATGCCAAACGGGTCGGCGATGGCGAGACCTCGGCGGCGGCCGGCGGGACGGCGGCCGTTGATCTCGAAGCCTGCCGGGGGCTGTGCGCCCGCATCCGCGCCCATCTGGAGGCCGATGACACCGACGCCATTCCCTTGACCATGGAACTGGCCGCCATGACCGCCGGCACCGGCTATTCGGCCACGGTGAAGCGGATCGAGGGGCTGGTCGGGCGCTACGAGTTCGCCAGCGCCCTGGATGCCATCGACGGACTCGACGCGTTGCTGGGGGAACGGGGCGCCGCGGTGACGGAAAGGGGGGCATCATGAACGACATCGGCGAATCGCAGACCATTCTCGTGGTGGACGACACCCCCGAGAATATCGACGTGCTGAGCGGCGCCCTGCGCGGCAGTTTCCGCGTCCGGGCGGCGCTGAGCGGCGAGCGGGCTCTGGTCATCGCCCAGACCGAGCCGAAGCCGGACATCATCCTGCTGGACGTCATGATGCCGGCCATGGACGGTTACGAGGTGCTGCGGCGGCTCAAGGCCAATCCCCTGACCCAGACCATTCCGGTGATCTTCGTCACCGCCCTGTCCGAGCAGGCCGATGAGCAGAAGGGCCTGGAACTGGGGGCGGTGGACTACATCACCAAGCCGATCTCGCCGGCCATCGTGCTGGCGCGGGTGCGGACCCATCTGGCGCTGCACCAGCAGAACCGGGAATTGTCGCGCAAGGTCAAGGAACGCACCGAGGAACTGGCCCGGGTGAGGTTCGAGATCATCCGGCGTCTCGGCCGCGCCGCCGAGTTCCGCGACAACGAGACCGGGCTGCATGTCATCCGCATGAGCCATTACGCCCGGCTGATCGCCCAGGGCATGGGCATCGGCGAGGATTGGACCGACCTGCTGTTCCACAGCGCGCCCATGCATGACGTCGGCAAGATCGGGGTTCCCGACAACATCCTGCTCAAACCGGAAAAGCTGGACGAGCGGGAATGGATGGTCATGCGCGATCATCCCGAAATCGGCGCCCTGATCATCGGCGACGATCCCTCCGATCTGATGCGGATGTCGCGCGAGATCGCCCTTTATCATCACGAGAAATGGGACGGGGCCGGCTATCCCCGGGCCATGGCCGGCACCGATATTCCGCTGTCGGCGCGTATCGTCGCCGTGGCCGACGTGTTCGACGCCCTGACCACCGCCCGGCCCTATAAGAAGGCCTGGTCGGTCGATGACGCGGTGGCCCATGTGAAATCGCTGTCCAGCAGCCATTTCGATCCGGACGTGATCAATGCCTTCTCGGACGTGCTGGCGGAAATATTGACCATCATGGGGGCCTATCGGGAGGACAACGGCCTGATGTTTCGGCGGCCGTAGAGCCGGATGATTTGAGGTCGAATCGCGCTCATCTAGAGCGGGATGGTTTCAAGTCGACTCATCCCGCGACAGAGGCCGTTGAGGCCGAGGCCAAGCAAACCGGAGGTTTGCGCCCGGCGAGGGACATACAAAAGGGCGAGAGCATGATGCGACCTGATCGCATCATGCTCCAGGCTATGGCCCGACGAGCGGCCAGGGGCGGGCGAGACCTTCGGCGCCATGCCGTTTCAGAATGGCCGCCCATTGCGGTGTCGTCTGAAGCGCGGCGACGTCCTTGTCGAAGGCGGCCACATCGGCCGCGCTGAAGCTCCGAGTCGAGAACGCGACGCCGAGGGGAAGGGGGTCGATGGCGACCGGCAGGAATTCGATCTTGTCCACCAGTCCCAACTGGCGGAGTTCGAAGGTTCCGGAGATGGAGCCGACCACCACGGCATCCAGCCGTCCCGCCAGCAGCTTTCGGAGGTTGGCTTCGGTCGAGACGTTGCGTTCGATGACGACTCCCTCGCTCCGGTCCAGGGTGGGGTAGAGGAAGCCGCCACGTCCCCCGATGGTTTTGCCTTTGAGGCCGGCCAGGCTGTGCAAGGCGAAGCCCTTGCCCTTGGGCACCGCCAGAATGGTGAACTCGGTCATGATCGGAGCGGAATAGCGGGCCGCGGCGGTCCGTTCCGGCGTCTTGAACGCGGTCAGAATAAGATCGACGTCGCCATTCTCCACCATCATGTAGGCGCGCGTCGCGGGGAGAGCCTGGTATTCCGGCCGATAGCCGGACCGCCTCAGGACCATGTCGACCGTTTCACCGATGACGCCCGAGATGGTGCCGGAGGGGGCGTCGACCGTTGCCAGGGGATTATCGGAGATGATTCCCGCCTTCACCTCCTTGGCTGCCGCCGCCGCCGGGACCGCGAGCAGCATGGCTGCGCCAAGGACCAGGCACAGGGATCGGAACGGCTGAAAACGCGCTGGGCGGCATCGGTGCACGACGACGGCATCTCCGGAACGACAACGTCAAGCCCCCGAATTCCAGGACACAGGCTAGCGGAGGCGGGAACGATGTTTGGTGACACTTCCTTGAAGGTTGGCGGGCCGCGCTGTAACAGCCAATTCATCGCTGCCGGGCATGGGCAATGCTAGGTTTCCCGACATACAGAGACCAAGGTCGAGGAGCGGGGCGATGCCGTCCACCGAGCGCAAGCCGTTCACCGCCGAACTGCAATTGATGAAGCTGCGCGGGTGGCAGCCCCCGGCTCACCATTCCGCTCCCTCCTTGCTGGACATGTGCCGATTGATCGAGGATCTGCGGCTGGAGATCAAGACCCTGCGGGAGGAGGTCGGGGGGCGGGCGAGCCCTGCCCCTGCTCCGGCCCAGTCGGATGGGGGACCGGTCAAGGGCCAGCCGGAAGTCGCCGTGCTTAAGACCGAATTGCGGGCGCTGGCCTTCTGCATCGAGCAGACCAAATCCGAGATCGCGGCCCTGCGCTCCGACGGGGACGATGTCGACCATCTGAACAACGTGGCGTCGGAACTGGATGCCGTTGTCAGTTCCACCGAGGGCGCGACGCAGCAGATCCTGGGGGCGTCGGAACGGATTGAGGCCCTGGCCCGCGAGATGCGCCCCTATGTGGTCGAAACCTTCGCCGCGCGGATTCTCGAGGATCTGACGGAATGCACCACCACCATCTTCGAGGCCTGCAACTTCCAGGACATTACCGGCCAGCGCATCTCCAAGGTGGTTCGCACCCTGCAGTACATCGACGGGCGGATCAATTCCATGATCGAAATCTGGGGATCCGACGCGTTCCGAGGCAGCCTGCCCAAGGCATCGCCGACCGATGCCGGGGACGAATCGCATCTGCTCAACGGACCGCAATTGGGCAATGCCGGCATCAGCCAGGACGAAATCGACAAGTTGTTTGCTTAAAACCATGGACGCGCCCCGCCGACAGCCCGTTGCCCGCCAGACCGGTCCCAGCCGGCTTGGAATCCTGCGTCTGCTCGAAGGCAGCCCCATGGGGGTGGTGGTCTTTGCCGCCGATGGCAGAATCCTGTTCGCCAATTCCCTGTCGGAGCGGCTGTTCGGGCTGAACCGCGCCGTCTTGCTGGACGCCACCGTCAACCTGCTTTATGTCCATCCCGACCATCACGAGACCCTGATGGCCGGCCGGCGCCGCGGTGCCGTCCCGCGCGAGGCCGAGGTCAAGATGCGCCGGTTCGGCGGCCACGATTTCTGGGCCCAGGTCAGCTGGGATGAAACCCAGTTCAACGGCGAGGACGCCGTCCTGCTCTGGGTCCAGGACATCTCGGCCCGCAAACTCGACCAGGAGCGCCTGGAGCGGCTGTTCCACGGGGCGCCGCTGCCGATGATGCTGTGCCGCCATCCGGGGGGGGAGATCGTCCAGGCCAATGGCCGCGCCACCGAACTGTTCGCGGTGGGGGCGGCCGGCAAGGCGTCGCGGCTGGAGCATGTGATCGGGCCGGAGACCTATCGCGCCTTCGCCACCCGGCTGCGCGAAGGCGGCTACATCGAAGGCTTCGAGCTGATGATGGCCACCGCCTATGGCGAGGCCTTCCCGGCGACGCTGTCGGGGCAGTTGATCCATATCGGCGACGAGCGCTGCATCCTGATCGGCGTCAGCGACATCACCGACCGCAAGCGGGCCGAGGACACGCTGCGGCGCTTTTTCGAGGGCGCTCCGCTGGCCATGTTGCTGGTCAAGCGCGACAGCGGCACCGTCATGCAGGTCAACCGCCGGGGCTCGGAACTGCTGTGTCCGACCGGGGTGTCGGCCAAGGCCCCGGAAAAGACCCTGGACGCCTATATCGGGCCGTTCGCCGGCCAGCGGTTCCGGGACAGCCTCCGCAATGGCGGCTTCGTCGACGATTTCGAGACCCAGTTCACCACCGATTACGGCGAGACCTTCTGGGCCCTGTTGTCCGGGCAGGTGGTCCATATCGGCGACGAGCATTGCATCCTGGTCGGCGTCAGCGACATCACCGACGCCAAGCTGGTCGAGGAAGGGCTGAAGGCGGCCAAGGAGGAGGCGGAGCACGCCACCCAGGCCAAGTCCATGTTCCTGGCCACCATGAGCCATGAAATCCGCACCCCCATGAATGGCGTGCTCGGCATGCTCGACGTCCTGCACACCACCCGGCTGGACGGCGAGCAGCGCGACATGGTGGGGGTGATCTGCGAATCCGCCCGGTCGCTGCTGGCGATCATCGACGACATCCTCGACCTGTCCAAGATCGAGGCCGGCAAGCTCAGCCTGGAGCGGGTCGTCCTGCCGCTGCGCGAGACCATCGAAGCCACCGTCGAGATGCTGGGCCATCGCGCCCGCGAACGTCATCTGGAATTGGCCTGGCGGGTCGATCCCGACCTGCCCGAGCACTGTCTCGGCGACCCGGTGCGGCTGCGCCAGATCCTCATCAATCTGGTGGGCAATGCTCTGAAGTTCACCGAATCCGGCTCGGTCAGCGTCGTCGCCAAGCTGGTGGAACGGGCCGACCAATGGGTGGCGGTGCGGTTCGAGGTCTCCGATACCGGCATCGGCATGAGCGAGGAGCAGCGGGTCAGGCTGTTCCAGCCCTTCACCCAGGCCGACGCCTCCACCACCCGGCGCTTCGGCGGCACCGGCCTTGGGCTGTCCATCTGCCGCCGGTTGGTGGAGATGATGGGGGGCGACATCGGCGTCGCCAGCGCCGAGGGGACGGGATCGACCTTCTGGTTCGAGGTGCCGTTCGGCGTCGATGGCGGTCATGCCGTCGCCAAGCTGGTCGACCTGTCCGGGGTGACCGTGCTGGTGGTCGACGACCATGTCCATGCCCGGCAATGCGCGGTCGATATCCTGGCCGCTCACGGGGCGGAGGTGGTGGCCGCCATCGACGAGGCCGACGCCCTCGTCAGGCTGAACGGCGGCCTGACGCCGACGGTGATGATCCTCGACAACCGCGCCGACCTCGCCCGCGTGCTCGATGGTTGCGTCCCCATGGTGGCGGCTGCGGCGACACTGGTCCTGACCGCCGGCAAGCCCGATGCGCTGAAGGACTTCCTGGCCGAGCGGGGACTGGCGGGGGTGCTGGCCAAGCCCCTGCGCTCGGCGGTGCTGCTGCGGGCCGTCGGCGTCGCCGCCGGCCGGCTGAACGCCATCGCTGAACCCACCATTGCCGCGACCCTGGGTCACGCCCGCCTCGCCCTGCCCCGCGACGAGGCGGTGGCGCATGGCAGCCTGATCCTGGTGGCCGAGGACAATGCCACCAACCGTCTGGTCATCGGTAAGCAGCTCGATCGACTCGGCCACACCTACGACATGGTCGCCGATGGCGAGGTGGCCTGGCGGGCGTTGCAATCCTACGAGTTCGGCCTGCTGCTCACCGACTGCTTCATGCCGGTGCTGGACGGTTACGAGCTGACCCGGCGGATCCGCGAATCGGAGGCGGAGGGGCAGCGCCTGCCCATCGTGGCGCTGACCGCCAACGCGCTTCAGGGCGACGCCGAGAAATGCCTGCGGTCGGGGATGGACGACTATCTCAGCAAGCCGGTGGCCATCGACAAGCTGGCGGCGGTGCTGGAGAAATGGCTGCCCGGTGGCAAAGCCGTCGGCGAACCGGCGGTGGCGGAGGAGGCCGTCCCAGGCGTCGGGCCGGCGGCGGACCTTTCGGCTCCGGTCGATCTGGCCGCCCTCGCCGAACTGCTGGGCGACGACGACGAGGCGACGCTGTTCGAGATCCTGTCGTTCTTCGTCGAGGCCTATCCCGAGGTTCGCGACCGTCTGGCCGAGGCGCTGACGGCGCGTGACCGCCCGGCCATCCGCGATGCCGCCCACGCCGCCAAGGGGGCCGCCCGCAACGCCTGCGCCCCGGCTTTGGCGGAGGTTCTGGCCGAGATGGAGAAGATTGCGGCCAAGGCCAGCTTCAAGACGCTGACCCGCCAGTTCAACCGCTCGCTCGAACGGCTGGCGGAGGTGACCGCCTTCGTGGAAAAGCGGTCGGCGGTCCCGGTGGCGGCGCAGTGATCAGACGAGGGTGATTCTCACCGGCTCCATGGCGTAGCCCATGGCCCGCAGATCCAGCAGGCGATCGATCAGGGCGCGGCCGAGGGTGCGGCCGGCGGGAACCACCACGGTGCCGTCGGGAAACAGAATCGGCGCGGCCAGGATGGCGCCTTCGGGGATCTTTTCCAGGGGCACCGCCGGAATCATGTCCAGGCTCCCGCTGATGGCGGCCTTGCCGTCCTCCGCCTTGCCGTCGTCCTGCCGCACCCTCCAATGGATCAGCATGTCCTCGCGGACCTCGATGGAGGCGTAGGCCTTGGCGGGCTTGATGGTGCGCTCGTCGCCGTCCAGGACCCGCCTGACCTTGTCGCCGAGCGTCAGCCTGGAGACCGGCTTGGCCAGGAAGGCGTCCACGTCGAGGGCGATGGCGGTGGCGATCAGGCCCTTGTCGGCGTGCCCGGTCAGCAGGATCACCGGCAGGTCGCGCCGAATGCCCTCGATGCCCATGCGGATGGCCTTGAGCAGTTGCAGGCCGTTGACGCCGGGCATGTTGAAATCGGAAATCAGGGCGCGGATATCGCCGGCGGCGGGGCCCACCAGCTCGGCCATGGCGTCGGCGCCGTTCGCCACCGAGACGATGGCGTGCGGCCAGGCTCCCCGCACCATCTCCACGACCATCTTGCGGCTGAAGGCTTCGTCGTCCGCAACCAGCAGTTTGGCTCCCATGACGATCTCACTTCCTTTTGGTCTGGTTGCGGCCGGTTCACCGGCCATTACGTCTGAACCCAGACGCTGTCGATGGGCATCTTGAGCGTCGTCAGGTCCTTCAGCCGGGCCAGCAGACGCGGCGACAGTTCCACCCCGCAGGCCAGCAGCAGTTCGCCGCCGGGGCCGCGAATCTCCTGGGCCAGGATCGATCCGGGCTTGACCGCGTTGAGGGTCATCCGCTGGCCGTTGGCGGGAGCGGGGGGCGCCTTGGGATCGGGCTTGCGCGCCTGCCCGATCGGATCGTGGCTGAGCAGGCCGGAGCTGGCTTCGGTGATGTCGACCTCGTTGTAGGCCTTGGGATGCTTGAGGTCGCGCGGTTCCGACAGGGCGCGGTTGATGCGCGATTCCAGCGCCGCCTTCGACACCGGCTTGACCACGAAGCTGTCGGTGTCCAGGGCCATGGCGGCGCCGACCACGGCGCGGTCGGCCAGGCCGGTGAGCATGACGAACGGGATATCGTGACGAATGAAGCTGGTGCTGGTGCGGATCGTCTTCAACAGATCCAGGCCGTTCTTCACCGGCATGTTGAAGTCGCTGACGATGATTCGGAAATCGGCGCCGGGGGCCATCATCGCCGCGATCGCCTCGCTGCCGTTCTTGGCGAACACGATCTCGGGATTGCCGAGTTCGCGCAGGATTCGTCCGACGATCTGGCGGCAGAATTGTTCGTCGTCGACGACCAGGACACTGTCGGCCGGGGTCAGAATCGGGGCACTCATGCAGGTACTCTCCTCGCTTCCCACGTCGTGATCGCATCGGGCGGCCGGAACTCGGCCGCGACCCCCTCGACACGGCGGCATTCGCGCCGGGCGCCATCCATCAGGGCGGCGACCTCGTGCCAGTCCGCCTGATGGGCGACGGCCTCCATGCGGTGCAGGATGGCGCCGAGCGCCATGGCGGCGGTGTTGAGCGCCGCGCCCTTGGCGGTATGGGCGCGGGTCCTCACCATGGCGCGGTCCCTGGCGTCGATGGCTTCGGCCAGTGCCTGCTCCAGCGGCGGATAGAACTCCAGGAACATGTCGAGGATTTCGCGGTGGGCGCCCGGCGTGTCGTCGCCCAGTTGCTCGGACAGGACGGCGAAGTCGACGGGGCAGGAGGCGGCCGGCGGTTCCGGCCGGCCCGGCAGCGCGACCATGTCGTCGGCGGGCTGGCCGGCGGCGGATTCGGGTGGGCCGGGAAGCCAGCGCGCCAGGGCGCCGCCCAGGCGTTCGATCTTCACCGGCTTGGCGATGTAGTCGTCCATGCCGGCCGCCAGGCACCGCTGGTCGTCTCCGCCCAGGGCGTTGGCGGTCATGGCGATCACCGGCGTGCGGGCGCCGCCGTGGCCGGCTTCCCACTGGCGGAGACGGCGGACGAAGGCGTAGCCGTCCATCTCCGGCATCTGGATGTCGCTGAAGACGAGGTCGTAGGGCCGGGTGGTGGCGCGCTCGAGGCCGTCCAGGCCGTTGTCGGCGATATCGCAGGTGAATCCCAGCTTGGCCAACTGGCGCCGGGCCACCTGCTGGTTCATGGGCGTGTCGTCGATCACCAGGATCCGTGCCGCCCGCAGCGGGACCAGGGACTGGATCAGCGCCGCCATGTCGGGCGTCTGTGTCTTGGCTGCCGACGGGCGCATCCGGCCGGTGGCGGCGGCGATGGTGGCGTGGGTGTCGGAAAGGCTGGCGGACAGGACGGTCCAGTAGCGGATGCCGTGGCGGAAACCGGCGCGGCGGAGCCGAACATCCTCCAGGGCGGTCACCATCACCGGCACGGTCGGCAGGTCGGCGATTTGCGGCAGGACCGCCGCCATTTCGGCCCCATCGTCCTTGGGCACGATCAGCACGGCGTCGAAGGGCCGTCCGGCGACGGCGGCCAGCCGCAATTGCCGCGCCGCCGCCTCCAGGGTGGGCAGCGTGGCGGCGATCGCTCCCCCCGAGATCAGGGCGCCGGCCAGACGTTCGCGCCGTCCCCGCGCGGCATCGACGATCATCACCGACAATCCGGCGATGTCGGCCAGGGCGCCGTCGGCCGGGGTGACCACCGGGAAGGGGATCCGGCACCAGAAGGTGGCGCCGCCGCCCGGTTCGCCGTCGGCCTGGATCGAACCGCCCATCAACTCGGTCAGGTAGCGGCAGATGGACAGGCCGAGGCCGGTGCCGCCGAACTTGCGGGTGGTGGTGGCATCCTCCTGGGTGAAGGCCTCGAACAGCTGTTCCGCCTTGTGGGAGGCGAAGCCGGTGCCGGTGTCGGCGATCTCGATCCACAGTTCCATCCGGCCGTCCGGCCGTTCGTGCTGGAACAGGCTGAGAAACAATCCGCCGGCCTTGGTGAACTTGAGCGCGTTGCCGCACAGATTCATCAGGATCTGGCGCAGCCGGGTCGGGTCCCCCCGCACCGTCGCCCAGGCGGCGGGCGACAGGTGGCTGGTGAAGGACAGATCGCGCTGCCCCGCCTGGGTCGCCACCATGGTGGCGATATCCTGCAGCAGGGGAGCGGGTCGCATGTCGATGGTTTCGATCAGCAGCTTGCCCGCCTCGATCTTGGACAGATCAAGCACGTCGCCGATGATCTCGAACAGGGCCTGGGCGGCGATGGCCGCCGAACCGATCAGTTCGGCCTGCTCGGTGTCGGCCGAGGTCAGGCCCAGCAGTTCGAGGTTGGCCAGCACGCCGTTGAGGGGGGTTCGGATCTCGTGACTGATATTGGCGAGGAAGCTGCTTTTCGCAAGGTTGGCGTCCTCGGCCTGGCGGCGCGCCATGTCGAGAGCCTCCGACCGGTGGCGGGCCTGCTCCACCGACTTGACCAGCAGGGCCTGGGCGGTGGCGACGCCGATATAGGTGCCGTTCTCGGTGACGATGAAGCCGTTGATCAAGGCGTCGCCGCCGTCGTCGGCCAGGCGCTGCAGTATCGAATCGATGTTCTCGCCCACATCCACCGCCAGCGGCGCCCGGTGCATGATGCGCTCGACCGGCCGCTTGCTGTAGAGGTCGAGCATCAGCGGCTTGGACAGGATCGACAGGCATTGGACCCGGGCGACCAGGCCGGCGACCTGCCCGGTCTCGTCGATGACTGCCAGCGCCGGCCATTGCGGATGCTGTTCCAGCAGCCGGAACACCTTGTGGCACGGTGTGCTGGGATTGAACGCTGGCGCCCGAATCACCAGATCCGCCGCCGACGAGTCCCACTGGGGCTCATCGGGAAGCGGTGCGGAACCCGATGCGGGTATTGTGATCATGGCCGACCGGCGGACGTGGAGCATCCTCCGATATAAGCGCATTGAAATAATGGAAGGGGTTAAGATTTAGTTTCAACAATTCACGGTGAAATGTTACATATTGTAACGTATTCAAAGGGGTTTGTGGTTGCGGGCCTGCGGGATGTGATTCCATTATTTATTGCCGCCTGTTCACGAAAAATTCATTGAGCCGCGGATCGTCGATCTTTGTTGGCGAAGTAGCGGGCATAGGCCATGTCGTCTTCCAGAATGTGGGATTTCAGCCAGTTGAGCACGAAGGTGTAGAGCTTGGCGGCGAGGTCGGGATCGGGTGACTGGGCCTGGTCCGTCAGGGCCTCGGCGATATCCTGGACCATCGCCTCGTGGATGGACTGATGCGCGGCGAAAGCGGGGTAGTCACCCGCGCGCAGGATGGCCTCCTCCTTGGCGAAGTGGCCCTTGGCGTAATCGGCGAGGCGATGCAGGTAGGGCAGGGCGCCGACACCGTTCCGGCCGGCAATATTCTCGCGCAGGTCCCGCAACAGCAGAATGAGCTGGCGGTGGTCCTCGTCGAGGGGGGCGATGCCGACGCTCATGGCGGCGGTCCAGACGAGATCTTCCATGGGGGCGCCTTCAGCGGACGGAACCAAGGGTCAGGAGCAGTTCGCCCACATCCGCGGACATGGTATCGAGGTGGACGGAGATGCGCGAACCAACCTCGATGATGGCGGCGGAGAAGTCGTCGTTCCCTGCGGTGACCGGGCTCATCATCCGGGCGATGCCGGGGATGGCCTTGGCCTCGTCGGCGACGTCCCTCAACCCGGGAAGAATGATCATGCCCAGGTGCTGGGCGATGGCGTCGAGTTCGGCCTTGCGCTCGTCGGCCTTGCGTTTTTCCAAGGCCAGGATGGTGGCCCGGTGGGTCTCGGCCTCCTGATCCGCCAATCGGCGCGCCTTCTGCTCGTCGATCAGGGCCTTGATGGTTTCGTAGGTCCTGAGCGCGGTGATCACCGTGGCGAACATCCGGTCGGCGGTCAATTCGGCCTTGGCCTTGTAGTCGTTGATGTCGTAGTCGAGCAGCACCATCCGTTCCGGCGCCATCCCCGGCTGGCCGGTCCGCAGCACGATGCGAACGATCCGGTTGGCGAGGTCGTCGCGGATGCGCCGGGCCAGACGCAGGCCGGCGTCATCGGTTTCCATGACGACGTCGAGCAGGATCAGGGCGATGGCTTCGTCCTGTCGGAGGATAGCTTCGGCCTGGGTGGCGGAGAAGGCGTGGAGCAGTTTGAGCGGGCGGTCGCGGAATCGCAGGTCCGACAACAGGAAGCGGGTCATAGTGTGGATGTCCGGATCGTCGTCGACGACCAGGACCGTCCAGGCGTCGCCGATGTCTGTGGTCGGGAGCCTGGGCGTCTCGTCGGCGAAGATGATTTCGTCGTCAGCGATGATCTGGGTGGTCATGATGCCGCCTTTCAGGGTTAGCCCGGCGTCTCACTGCTTCCCGCCCGCTGCGGAAAGCGAATGAGAAACGAGGCGCCATGGCCGGGTGTGCTGGTCAGGTTGACGGTTCCCCCAAGAACGCCGACCACAAGATTGTAGGTGATGTGCAGGCCGAGGCCCGAACCGCCGCTGCCCCGTTTGGTGGTATAAAATGGATCGAAGGCCCGCGCGACATCGCCCTCGGCGAAACCCTTGCCGTCGTCGGCATAGCTGAGCCGCACGACGTCGTCCGATTCGAGCCTGGCGAGAATGCGGATGGAGCCGGGCCGGCCGTCGTCGAAGGCATGCACCAGGGAGTTCACCACCAGATTGGTGATGATCTGGGACAGGGCGCCGGGAAAGGTGTCGCATTCGATGTCGCCGGGGCAGTCCACGGTCACCGCCACCGGCATCTTTTTTATCTGGGGGGTCAAGGAGGTCAGCACCTCCTCGATATAGTGGCGCAGGGCGAAGACGCGGCGTTCGCCGCTGGTCTGGTCGACCGACACCTGCTTGAAGCTCTGGATCAGCGCCGCCGCCCGGGCGGCGTTCATGGACAGCAGGCGCGCCGCTTCTCCGGCCTGGCCGACATAGGCGTCGAGGTCGGAGCGGCGCATGCGTCCCTCGGCCATGATCCCCTGGAAGCGCTGGGTGATGTCGGCGAAGTGGGTGGCGGTGCCGAGCACGATGCCGACCGGGGTGTTGACCTCGTGCGCCACCCCGGCCACCAAGGCGCCCAGCGACGCCATCTTTTCCGATTGGATCAGATGGGATTGGGTGCGGCGCAACTCGTCGAGGGTATCGGCGATGCGCCGCATCTGGACCTCGAGCACGGTGGCGACGGCGCGCAGCAGGGTCTGCATGTCGAGGACGGCGAAGCGGCCGTCGGGGAAGGTGACGACCAGCGGGTCGTAGATCTGCTCATCGGACCGCGCCAGCGCCAGACGCGCGGCGTTGCCGACGCCCTCTCCGGCGGGGATGCAAAGGGGGGATCGCCCTCCCCGTTCCAGCAGGCGCCGGATCGGACGGGAGCGGTACAGTTCCGGCCCGTAGGGCGCCACCATCCAGGACAGGAACTGTTCGCGCGAGATCAGCCCGGCCAGATGGCGATCTTCGATGATCACCACCCCCGGTATGGCGGAATTGGCCGTGAACAGGCGATCGATCTCGTGTCCGGGAACCGCACTGTCGAGGGTGGCGAATGACAGCCGCAGGTCGCCGACGATCTTCGCCTCGGCGGAAATCTCCGATGCGGTGTTCTGCGGCGTTCCGACGGGGACGGCACGGTCGTATAGCATGTTCAACCCCGGCAAAAGAGGGCCGCTAAGCAACCCCATATCCACGGCTCATGAGTGTTAAGTGTTGGTGAATATGGCTTGCCTCGCCGCGTCGGCAAGGCGCAGCAGGCCGGTTGGCGCGGGGCTTCGTCGTTTTTGCCCGTCCCACGCTATCCCCACGGAAACATAAAGACCCGCTCCAGGGGATGATGACGGATCCGGCCCGATTTCGCCCGGAATCCCTCTACGACAATCCCACTGACAGCTCAGAACGAAACCGCATCCAGGACGTGGCCAACACGCTCGGCATTCCAGATTTCCGGCTCGGAAAGTGGGCCGCCGCGAGCTGGAGGAGCTCCTGGTCCGATCCAGGCATCGGCGGGCTCGGCAAGTTCGCTCGGTACGACACCTTCCGGTGGTGCGATGAAAACCCCGGTCCCCGGCTGGGATAACTCGACCCGCCCCGAGGTGTTTTCCACGGAGACCTCCCCCGCCAGAAGGAGAACGCCGAACCGTCCATCCAGCGGCCCGGTCCAAAATTGGGTTCCTCGCACGCCGACGGTCGCCACCGGGGTGCGAAGCCATAATTGTTGGCCGGTCAACTTGGCCATCCTTGCCGCCACCACCATGATCGAGCCTGCCTTCAGCCTGAGGAAGAGGCTGCTGTCATGGTCGTCCGGATCGAAGTGCCAGGAATCGATGGAGACCACGCTCGATTCAGCCAGGATGATAACGGTGCCGTCGACGAAACCCACCTCCAATCGTCCTCCGACCGCAGTGGTCAGGAGATCGCGCTGGAAAACCTCCACACCGGCCGCCGGTGGTACTTCCACGCCGATGCGGACGACGGACACATCGCCGGCTTGCCGTCGAATCCATCCGGCTGGTTCGGCAGCAAGGCCCAAGGGGCCGGCCATCAGCAGGATCAATAGGGCCAGGCCGGAGCGAAGGGCGAGATTCACTCTCCCGCCACCACGATCAGCGTCACGTCGCGTGCCGAAAGGTTGCCGGCAAGATCGGAGACCTTCAGACGGATCCGATGGCTGCCGACCGGCAGTTCGGCATCCCGAACCGCCAGAGTGGCGCCGAGCAGATAGTCGCGCAGCCGATCGGTGATATCGATGCTGATCAGGCCGCGCAGGGTGACGGACAGGCTGTTCATGTCCGGCTGTTGGCCACTGCCGCCGGCCTCGAAGCGGACCAGAATATTGACCGGCGAGTGCAGTCGTTCCAGCGCCGTGGGATTCATCACTATGATCAACGGTCCCGGACCCTGCTCGGCGGCAGCCGGCAGCATATCGGAAGGAGGAACGTGGCCGGCCCGCTCTACCTCATCGGGGGTAATCAGCCAATGGTGCTCCGCAGCCATTCCGGCGGTGGACAGCTCAAGCGACAGCAGCAGAAGCAGCAATAGCCACCTCATGGTCCGCCTCCCCGGATGATCTGGGCCTGCTGGTCGCGGCCGTAATAGCGGCGGGCGTAGTAGGTCAGCGTGTCCTTGAGGTAGCGGTCGAGTTCGTCCAGGGTCACCTTGCCGTCGTGGTTGAGGTCGGCCTTGCCGGCCATGCCCTCGAGGAAGTTCCTGGTGAACAGGCTGGCACTCTCGTCGGTGTCCCAACTGGCCACTTGATTGGCGGCACCGGCGGTGATCACGGTGAGGTTGGCCGGTACCGGCGGCGCCTTGACCTCGAAGAATACAGGGGAGGCCTTGCCCAGCACGCTGCCGGCCGGACTCAAGCCGGAGAAGCAGGCCTCCAGCACCACGGTGACACTTTCCGCCGGCAGTTTGCCGAGATTGTCGTACAGTTGCTTAACCGGATAGCCGTTGAGTTCGATGCGCGCCGCGTCCGCATCGGTGGGAACCAGATAGGGACTGCCGCCGTCACGGCCTGGAGCGCCGTGTCCGGAATAGTAGACGAACACCCGGCTCTTTTGGCCCGGCTTGACCCAGTCGAACAACTGGCCGCGCGGTTCCTCCTTGGAGCCGAACACCCGCGTCATCTGCGCCCCGGTGGCGTCCTTCAGGATGATGATGTTGCCCTCTTTGATGCCCAGTGCCTGAAGGACGTAGAGCCGGATTCCCTCGGCGTCGGCATAGGCCGGCTTGACGTCGGGAATGTCGCGCCCCTGCTTGGCGTAATCGGCATTGCCGATGATAACCGCGATGTCGTCGGGACGTTCCCCTCCCTTGGGAAAACGGGTCACCACCGGTGCGGAGGTGAAGGCCTTGCCGGCCGGAGACGGAGGCGGTGGTGACGCTGCAACCGGCGCCGGCAACGGTTCCTGGGCCGCCCCTCCTTGCGGAACCGTGGCGAGAGTGGCCTTCTTGGCCCGAGCGACCGGCGGCATGGGCGCGGTGTCCTGAGACGCAAGGCCAGCCCCACCGCGCTTCACGTCGAGAATGAACTCCCCGGTTCCCGAACCACCCGCCAGGATCCCGACGACTCCCATCGCGTAATGGCCGCCCAGCACGCCCCGATCGATATCGATGAAATCAATCGCATAACGGGCGTTCATCACCGCGTTTCCCACCAGCAACCAGTTGCAGTAGAAACCAGTGCTTTCGATCTGGACATCGCTGAGAGACGTCACCGTGATTACGGAATCCGAACGTTCGCAGACAGTGGACACGCCGATGAAAGCCGCGCGATAGGTCAGCCCCAGCCGGATCTGACCCTTGTCGCGGTCAAGGGTAACAGACGACCCTTCGAGGGCCTCCACGGTTCCGCGCCCGGGAATTGGCCCACCCTGCACGAAAAAGCTGATGTCCTTGTCCTTGCAGGTGCGGCCGTTGGCGTCACATACCCCATACGTGGCGGAAGTCCTGAACATCTCGTAAAGGGTATCCGCCAGTTCCGCCTTGGTGACCATTTCCCTGGCCGGTGCGCAACGACCGCCACGGCACACCTCAAGGCTGCCGGAACTGGTCACCTGAGCGGCACACCCGCCCAGTGATACCGCCATCAACAGGATGAATACGGTGCGCTTCATGGCGGCCATGGAGAACCTCCCGTGTCGCCGAGCGCCTCCGGGGCGCTCTTTCAGTGTGTCGATCCAGGGCGTGCCATCAGTTACCGCGCATCGACGCCGCGGTGATCTGGTCCCTCCAGATCGGGGCCTGCCCGGAATTCCCCGGTTGAGATGGCCGTGACCAGCAGACAGGCAGGAATCCGCAGTCGCAGCACCATCCCTCCGGTTGAACAGTAAGACACAAATACCATGCCGCACAAAGCCATTGTCGTGACCGCCGGTTTGCCCGATGTGGCCGGAGTCGATGTGGATCACGGCCATCATCCGGAATTAATCGAACATTCATGACATCGGTCGAAACCCATCTATAGCGTATGGGGTTCAGGCTCGACGTTGGTCGTGCCCTTGTTGGATGCCCGTGTGATGTGGGCAATGGGTTGAATTAATTCTTGTTCTGAGCGTGGCAAGCCGCCGTGCTTGCGCGTAATCGGCCGGTAGACCTGCGGACAATAGATCGGGATCGTAGAAAAATGGCGAAACAAGTTCTTTGCGTCGATGATTCCGCCAGCATGCGTCAGATGGTCAAGCTTACCCTCAGCGAGGCAGGCTACGAGATCCTTGAAGCCTGCGACGGTCGGGACGCCCTGGCCAAGGCGGGATCGTCCGAGGTCCACATGGTGGTGACCGATCTCAACATGCCCAACATGGACGGCCTGACCCTGATTCGGGAACTCCGCAAGCTTCCCAGCTACAAGGGTGTTCCCATGATCTTTCTGACCACCGAGTCCGATGAGGCCAAGAAGGCGGAGGCCAAGCAGGCGGGGGCGACGGCCTGGATTGTCAAGCCGTTCAAGCAGGAGCAGTTGCTGGCCATCGTCAAGAAGGTCCTCGGCTGATCGGCCCGGCAAGAGGTGGGGCGGCGCAACCATCGGAGTATCGCTGATGTCTAAAGTCGGGGCTGGCCCAGATCAACTCGACTCCGCCGACTTTGAGCGTGTGGCGTCATTTGTCCTGTCGGCCAGCGGCATCAAGCTTCCCGCCTCGAAGAAGACCATGGTGGAAGGGCGCCTGCGGCGCCGGGCCAAGGCTCTGGGGGTGAAGAGTCTCGCCGATTATGTCGCCAAGACCTTCGGCAATGGTGACCACACCGATGAAGTGATCAATCTGATCGACGCGGTGACGACCAACAAGACCGACTTCTTCCGCGAACCCGCCCATTTTACCTTCATCACCGAGACCGTCCTGCCGGAACTGGCCGCATCCGGCCGTCTCTCCAAGTTCTGGAGCGCGGCCTGCTCCATCGGTGCCGAACCCTATACCCTGGCGATGGTGCTCAGCGACTTCGCCAAGGATGTGCCGCACTGGCGTTTTTCGATCCTGGCCAGCGACATTTCGACTGAGGTCCTCGAAAAGGCGGCGCGGGGGATTTTTCCCGACGATATGGTCGAGCCGGTGCCGCTGGCCATGCGCCAACGCTACCTGCTCCGGCCGCTCGATCCCACGCAGAAGATCGTGCGCATGGCGCCCGAGATCCGCGGTCTCGTCCGGTTCGCCCGGATCAACCTGGTCGAGATACGCTTTCCGGTCGATCGCGACATGGACGTGGTGTTTTGCCGCAACCTCATGATCTATTTCGACAAAAAGACCCAGGAGGCCGTGTTGCACCGGCTGTGTTCGCACCTGCGGCCCGGTGGCTACCTGTTTCTCGGCCACACCGACAGCGTCGTCGGGTTCAATCTGCCGCTGGAGCGGCTGGGAAACTCGATTTTCAGGAGGGTCTGAGGTGCGGAAGGTCAAGGTTCTGATCGTCGATGACTCCGCCAGCGTGCGGCAGGCCTTGACCGAAGTCCTTGGGTCCGATCCCGCCATCGAGGTCATGGCCGCCGCCGCCGATCCCTTCGTGGCGGCTCGCCACATCTCCCACGAAACACCGGACGTCATTACGCTGGACATCGAAATGCCTCGCATGGACGGCATTACCTTCCTGCGCAAGATCATGACCCAGCGGCCGATTCCGGTGGTGATCTGCTCCTCCTTGCCCGAGGAGGGGAAGGCGGCACCAAGACGGCGGATCACCCCATCGATGTCATGGCGCGGTCCGTGGTCGCCCTTTCGGCACTGGGGACGGCCATGTCGGATGTCATGGCCGAACTGAGGACGAATGCCGGCAGGGTATCATCGGACCTGACGGAAACCGCCGCCGGTGTGAGCATTCACCATCGTGTGGCGAGCGTCGCCGCACAGGGTGTGGGCCAATTGACCAAGATGGCAGCGATCCTCGCCACCGAATCGGATATGAACGATGACGTCCGGCAGGACATTCGTCGTCTCATGCAGCCCTGCTACACCATGGATCGGGAGCGAACGATCCATAAAACGGTCATGGGAGATGATTTGATCGGGGGAACCGTCACGCCTCAGCCTGACACCATCGGTGATGTTGATGACTTCTTCTTATAATTCCGTTGCTTGGCCGTCATGCCTTGGGTGGCTGGCCACGCTGCTGCTGTGTTTCGGCCTTGCCGGCGCGCCCGCCGCCGTCGCAGAGGAACCGGGCCTCAGCTTCGGCCTGGTTTCGGTGATGTCGGCCGAGCAGAACGAGGCGCTGTGGCGGCCGCTGCTCGACTCGCTGGGACGTCATCTGGCGGTGGCGGTGGAACCCTACACGGCGCAGGATTATGCCGCCATCGTCTGGGCCTTGAAATCCGGCCGCAACCAGTTGGCATGGCTGGGCAATGCGTCGGCTGTCGAAGCGGTGGATCGGGCCGGAGCGGAAGTCTTCGCCCAGGAGGTCTATCCCGACGGCATGGCCGGCTACTATTCCGTCCTGATCGTCAACACCGCCTCGCCCTTGCGCTCGGCCGCCGATATCCTGGCTCACGCCGGCGAACTTACGTTCGCCATGGGCGACCGCAACAGCACGTCGGGATACGTGGTGCCGAGACTCACTCTGTTCCCGCCGAAGGTCGATCCCGAAACAGCCTTCAAGCGACTCATTCACGGCAATCACGAGGACAATTTCCTGGCTGTCGCCGAGGGACGGGCCGATGCCGCCGCCGTCGCCAGCAACCATCTGGACGATTTCGCCAGACTCCATCCGGCGCAGGCCAAGGCGGTGCGCGTGATCTGGCGCTCGCCGCTGATTCCGGCCGACCCGCTGGTGTGGCGCAAGGACCTGCCGCCGCAGACCAAGGAGCGAATCCTGGCATTCTTTCTCGACTATGGCCGCGACGGCGCCGGCAAAACGGCGGCTCAGGCGGCGGCGGAGCGCAAGATCCTGGCCCGGCTTGGGGTCGGTCGCTTCGTGGCCTCGTCCGATCTGCAGTTGAATCTGGTGCGGCAGTTGGAACTGCTGGGACGGCGCCTTGCCACGGAGGCCGACCCAGGCCTTTCCGTTGAGGAGCGTGCCCTACGCTTGGCGGAGATCGACCGGCAACTGACCAATCTGCATTGATTGCGACCCTATCGAACGGAAATCCAATTGGCAGCAGCCTGATGCCTGGAGGAATAGAGCGGGATGATTTCAAGTCGACTCATCCCGCGACAGAGGCCGTTGAGGCCGAGGCCAAGCAAACCGGAGGTTTGCGCCCGGCGAGGGACATCTAGAGGGTGTAGTGTTTCTTGCGGGAAGGCCACAATCGCTTGCCCGCGCCGGTCATACTGTCCCCATCGGCCTTGCAGATCGAGCTTGCCTTCAAAGTGTTCACCGGCGGGCGAAGGGAACTCGGCGGCCACCAGAGCCGAATAGATCGGTGCCGTCGTGGTTGGGCTCCACCGCCAGGGCCACCCCGTCCCCGACCACCACGGTCATGAGATCGGGGCCGGCCACGCAATTATTGCAGTAGGTCGGAACCCTCCGCGTGTTGTTCTGGATACCCGTCACCACCGCGCCGGCCCTCAAGATTCTCGAGGGTCAGTGTGGGGGGAACGGGGATTCCATGTCTGTCCCCCTGCGAAAGGACAGAGGGGAGGTTCGGTGGTCAGGCGTCGTCGTTGCGGCCGCCGAAAATCTCCTCAAGGCCGATGATGCCGAGAATCACCCATTTGAGCTTCCAGACGACCCAAAGGACGATCGTGGCCACGGCCGCCCCGATGATGGCGAACTGGGCCGGCAGCAGCAGGGCGAATTTGAGCCCGGCGAACAGCAGCAACAGGATGATCAACCATGGCATTTCGGTCACTCCGGTGAATAGTCCGCCGCCGCCAGATCCTTGGGACGGATGAAGGCTTCCAGCCGGCCGGTTCCGGCTTCCAATTCGCCCCAATGGGCGATGTGGAGGTCGATCACCGCCAGGGCGCCGGTGGAGAATTTGCCGAACAGCTGCTCCAGCGCCTCGGATTCGCCGTTATGGCCGACCAGATCCTCGGCCAGCCGCCCGAGGCCCGGATTGTGTCCGATCACCATCACCGACTCCATATGGTCGTCGATCTTGCGCAGGCGGTGCAGCAGATCGCTTTTTCCGGCTTCGTAGAGGCCGTCCTCGATGGCGGCGGAGGTGCCCTCCAGCCGGTGCTCGATCACGTTCCAGGTCTCGCGGGTTCTCTGGCTGGTCGAGACCAGCACCAGGGCCGGGTGATAGCGCGCCCGGGCGATGGCGGCGGCCATCAGGCGGGCGGCCTGACGGCCGCGCTTGCTGAGCGGCCGGTCCATATCCGCCAGATTGGGGTCGTCCCAACTGGATTTGGCGTGACGGAGCAAAAAGAGCTTTCTCATATTATTAACCCGCTCGGCCATGACAGAGATGCTACGAGCATATATAAACGAAGCCGAGCGAGATGAGAGACGGATTCAGCTTCTCGGTCGAATCGTCTGCACGATTCGACCGAGAAGCATCCGGCTCTAGGGGCGCCATGGCCACCCGATTGGAGAGACGTCGTGACCAATTCACCGGCAACCGATCTATCCAGCATCAATCTGGACTCCAAGGAGCGTTTCATCAACCGGGAACTCTCTTGGCTGGCCTTCAATGAACGGGTGATCGACGAGGCCTATAACCACCATCATCCCTTGCTGGAGCGCCTGCGGTTTTTATCCATTTCCGCCGCCAATCTGGATGAATTTTATATGGTTCGGGTCGCCGGCCTGAAGGGGCAGGTCGATGCCGGCGTCATGACCACCAGCCAGGACGGCCTGACCCCGGCGCAGCAACTGGCCGCCATCAACCTGGAAGCGGCGGAACTGCTGTCGGCGCAAAAGCGCTGCTGGCGCGAGCTGAAGGGCGAGATGCGCGCCGCCGGCATCGCCGTGGTCGACCGCAGCGAGCTGACCAAGGCCGACATGAAGTGGCTGGAAAACCGCTTCATGGTGCATGTCTTCCCGGTCCTGACGCCGCTGGCCATCGACCCGGCGCATCCGTTCCCGTTCCTGCCCAATGGCGGTTTCGCCCTGGTGCTGCACCTGTTCCGCCTGGATGACGGCCAGGTGCTGCGCGCCCTGCTGCCGCTGCCCAGTCAGGTGGAGCGGTTCACCCGCCTGCCCGGCGATGCCATCCGCTTCCTGCCGCTGGAAGAACTGGTGGTGCTGTTCATCGGCCATATCTTCCCCGGTTTCCGCATGGAGGCCCAGGGGCTGTTCCGGGTCATCCGCGATTCCGAGATGGATATCGACGAAGAGGCCGAGGATCTGGTCCGGGTGTTCGAATCCGCGCTGAAGCGCCGCCGCCGCGGCAATGTGATCCGCCTGACCTTCAACGACGGCATTCCCGACGACCTCAAGAATCTGGTCATCGCCGAGATGCATGTGGACCAGGGCGACGTGTTCGAGATCGACGGCCTGCTCGGTCTGGTGGATACCAAGCGGCTGATCGTCGACGAGCGTCCCGACCTGCTATTCCCCCCCTACAATGCCCGCTTCCCCGAGCGGGTCCGCGATTTCGGCGGCGACTGCTTCGCCGCCATCCGCAAGAAGGACATCGTCGTCCACCATCCGTTCGAAAGCTTCGACGTCGTCGTCCAGTTCATCCGTCAGGCGGCGCGCGACCCGGCGGTGGTGGCCATCAAGCAGACCCTCTACCGTACCAGCGCCGACAGCCCCATCGTCAAGGCGCTGGTGGAAGCCGCCGAGGCCGGCAAGTCGGTGACCGCCATGGTCGAGTTGAAGGCCCGGTTCGACGAGGAGGCCAATATCCGCTGGGCGCGCGATCTGGAACGGGCCGGCGCTCAGGTGGTGTTCGGCTTCCTGGAACTGAAGACCCACGCCAAGATCTCGCTGGTGGTGCGGCGCGAGGGCGGCAGCCTGGCATCCTATGTCCATTTCGGCACCGGCAATTACCATCCCATCACCGCCAAGATCTATACCGACCTGTCGTTCTTCACCTGCGACCCGGCGCTGTGCCGCGATGCCGCCCGGACCTTCAATTACATGACCGGCTATGCCACCCCGGACAAGATGGAGAGTCTGGCCATCGCCCCCATGTTCCTGCGCAAGAAGGTGCTGGGGCTGATCGATGTGGAGATCGAGAACGTCAAGGCCGGCAAACCGGGCGGCATGTGGCTGAAGATGAACTCGCTGGTCTGCCCGCAATTGATCGACGCGCTCTATCGCGCCTCCCAGGCCGGGGTGAAGATCGATCTGGTGATTCGCGGCATTTGCTGCCTGCGGCCCGGCGTGCCCGGCCTGTCCGACAATATCCGGGTCAAGAGCATCGTCGGGCGCTTTCTCGAACATTCCCGCATCTTCTGCTTCGGCAACGGTCATCGCCTGCCGTCGCGCTATGCCAAGGTCTATATTTCCTCGGCCGATTGGATGCCGCGCAACATGGATTGGCGGGTGGAATCCTACGTGCCCATCGAGAACCCCACCGTGCACCGTCAGATTCTCGATCAGATCATGGTCGCCAATCTCAAGGATCAGGCCCAGACGTGGCTGTTGCGCTCCGATGGGAGCTATGAGCGTCTCCTGGCCGAGGAGGGGGCGTTCGACGCCCACACCTATTTCATGACCAATCCGTCGCTGTCCGGCCGGGGCAGCGCCGGCGAGCGGGGCCGCCGGCCCAAACTTCAAATCGAAACCGCGGCCCAGTAAATGAAGATCAAGCTCCGCCAACAGCCGATCGGTATCGTCGATATCGGCTCCAACTCCATTCGCCTGTGCGTTTACGATCTGGCCCATCGGGTGCCGGTGCCGCTGTTCAATGAAAAGGCGGTCTGCGGGCTGGGGCTTGGGTTGGGCGGCAGCGGCCGGCTCAACCCGGAGGGGGTCGAGGGCGCCCTGGCGGCGGTGGGGCGCTTCGTCGCCCTGTGCCACGCCATGGAGGTCTCCAGGCTGGACGTGCTGGCCACCGCCGCGGTGCGCGACGCCGCCGATGGCGAGGACTTCGTCCATCAGGTGGAGCGCCGCTTCGGCGTCGAGGTCAAGGTGCTGTCCGGCGGTCAGGAAGCCAAGATGGCGGCCATGGGCGTGCTGTGCGGCACCCCCGACGCCCATGGCATCGTCGCCGATCTGGGGGGCGGCTCGCTGGAACTGGTGACGGTGAAGGACGGCGATTTCGGCCGCTATGTCACCATGCCGCTGGGGCTGCTGCGGTTGGGCGAGGCGTCCGGCGACGACCGGGTCCGCGCCGACGCCATCATCGACGGGCATCTCAAGAATATTCCCTGGCTGTGCGAGAACGGCACCAGCAACCTTTACGCCGTCGGCGGGGCGTGGCGCTCCATCGCCCGCATCTGCATCGCCCAGACCCAGCATCCCCTGACCGTGCTCGACAATTTTTCGCTGGAGGCGCGGGACGCGCTGCGGATTCTCGATCTGGTTGCCAGCCAAAGCCGCAAATCATTGGAAAAAGTCCCCGGCGTGTCGAAGAAGCGGGTGTCCGGCCTGCCGCTGGCGGCGCTGTTGCTGCAGAAGGTGGTGCGGGCGGTGCAGCCGGCGCGGCTGGTCTTTTCCATCTACGGCATGCGCGAAGGCCAATTCTTCAAGCGTCTGCCCGACAAGATGAAGGATCAGGATCCGCTGTTGGCGGTCTGCCGTCAGATGGCGGTGGCCAATTCCCGCTTTCCCGAGCACGGCGACGAATTGCGCCACTGGATGGCGCCGCTGTTCCCGTTCGAGACCCCGCGCGAGACCCAGTTGCGTCATGCCGCCTGCCTGGTGTCGGATATCTTCTGGAACGAGCATCCCGATTACCGGGCCGAGCAGGCCTTTCTGCGCATCCTGCGGCTGCCGTTCATGGGGGTCGGCCACCGCCACCGTGTCGCCATCGCCTTCGCCGTCTACAGCCGCTACCAGGGCAGCGAGGACTCGGCCGTCATCGAGGGCACCATCGGCCTGCTAGAGGAGGCGTGGCTGCACCGCTGCCGGGTGATCGGCCTCGCGCTCCGCCTCGCCCATACCCTGTCGGGCGGCGCCCCCAACCTGCTGCGCCAGACCCGGCTGGTGGCCGAGGAGGGGTATCTGGTGCTGGAGGTGCCGGCCAATAATCCGGCTTTCGCCATCGAGATCGACCGCAGCTTCGACCGCCTCGCCAAGGCGCTGGAATGCGAGGCGCTGGTGGTCAGGCGGGTGATGTGATTTCGGGAGGGGAAAAACATTCGGCGAGCGTCGGCGAGGCGTTGCGGGCTAGCCCGGCGCCGCTCGTGCGGCGGACCGCAGGGAACGCGTAGCGGACAAAGCCAAGCGCCAGCGCCCGGCGCTTGAGGGGCTGATATGACATGATCCGTATCTTCATCGATGGCGACGCCTGTCCGGTCAAGGACGAGGTGTTCAAGGTGGCGAACCGCTATGGCCTGGCGGTGACGGTGGTGGGAAATGCCTGGTTGCGGCTGCCCGATGATCCGTCCTTGACCATGGTGGTGGTGGCGGAAGGCGCCGATGCCGCCGACGACCGCATCGTCGAACTGATCGAAGCCGCCGATATCTGCGTCACCAACGACATTCCGCTGGGCAGCCGCTGCCTGCTCAAAGGCGCCCTGGCCATCCGGCCCAACGGCAAGCCCTTCACTGAATCCTCCATCGGCGATGCCCTGGCGACCCGCGAGCTGATGAATTCACTGCGCGAAACCGGCACCATGACCGGCGGCCCCGCCCCGTTCAACAAGCAGGACCGCTCGCGGTTCCTGTCGGCATTGGACACCATGGTGCACCAGGCTAAGCGGGCGAAGCGGGTGGATTAAATCACGTCCGCCCGCAGGGTAAGCGACGCCGAAGGCCACAAGGGCTCTGCCCTTCACCCGCAAGGAGGCTCGCCTCCTTGACCTCGCTTTAATCTAATCTGAACTTCCTTCTTCCCGACAGCGCACCCCATTGATATCGCTG
>Ga0316222_1001247_pt1 | contig 32112 bp, 26 predicted proteins | sample TBH18011metaG_FD_206008 | JGI IMG/M metagenome (GOLD analysis project Ga0316222, IMG submission 206008) | Freshwater microbial communities from Trout Bog Lake, Wisconsin, USA - TBH18011 | ecosystem: Environmental > Aquatic > Freshwater > Lake > Hypolimnion/Profundal zone | place: USA: Wisconsin... | reverse complement strand
ACAGAGGAAACGAAACAAAATGACGAGCTTTCGCAACACTATCCTTGCTACGGCCGCGTTGCTGCTGAGCGCTGCTGCGGCACACGCGCAGACGCCGTTTAAGATTGGCCTGATCGTGCCGATGACCGGCCCCTCGCAATCCACCGGCAAGCAGATCGACGCTGCGGTGAATCTGTTCGTCAAGCAGCATGGCGATGTGGTCGCTGGTCGCAAGATCGAAGTGATCCTGCGTGACGACGCGGGTGTGCCCGACACCACCCGCCGTGTGGCGCAGGAATTGGTGGTTAAGGATCATGTTGATGCGCTGGCTGGTTTCGGCCTGACCCCGCTGGCTCTGGCCACGGCACCGGTTGCCACCCAGGCGAAGATCCCGATGATCGTCATGGCGGCGGCCACCTCGGTGATCACTGAGAAGTCTCCGTTCATCGTGCGCACCGCGCAGGTGGTGCCCGCCGTGGCCGGCCCGTTCGGCAGCTGGGCGGCGCAGAATGGGTCGAAGAAGATTGTCACCGTGGTGTCGGATTACGGTCCGGGCATCGATGCGGAGACCTGGTTTAACAAGACGTTTGTGGCGGCCGGTGGTGAAATTCTGGCCAGCGTGCGCGTGCCGCTCGCCAACCCGGATTTCTCGCCCTTCCTGCAGCGCGTGGCCGATCTGAAGCCGGACACGGTGTTCGTCTTTACGCCGTCCGGCATGGGCGCGATCTTCATGAAGCAGTTCATCGAGCGCGGCCTGGATAAGTCGGGCATCAAGCTGATCGCCACCGGCGACGTGACCGATGATGACCAGTTGCAGGCGATGGGCGATGTCACGCTCGGCGTTGTCACCGCTGGGCCGTATTCGGCGAGCCATGATTCGGCCGTGAACAAGAAGTTCGTGGCTGATTTCAAGGCGGCCAATGGCGGTATGCGTCCGAACTTCATGGCCGTTTTTGGCAATGACGGCATGCAGGTGATCTACGACGCCATCAAGAAGACCGGCGGCAAGGCCTCTGGTGCGGAACTGGTTGAGGCGATGAAGGGTGACAGCTTCGAAAGCCCGCGCGGTCAGGTCAGCATCGATCCGGCAACCCGCGACGTTGTGATGAACGTGTATCTGCGCAAGGTCGAGAAGGTGGGCGGCGAGCTCTATAACCAGGAATTTTCCGCCATTTATGGCGTGAAAGACCCGGCTAAGGGCGCGAAGTAAGTTTTGATGGACGCCTGACATTCGTCATTGCACGTGAAGCGCAGCAATCCATCGCGCAACTGGCTGCATCGCGGTGGATTGCTGCGCTATGCTTGCAATGACGGTTTGATGATCCAACCCAGGAGGCGGTGCCGCCGATGCTGACCAATCTGTTCGACGGCGTGGCCTACGGGATGCTGTTGTTCGTTATCGCCTGTGGTCTTTCGATCACGCTGGGCCTGATGAACCTGATCAACCTGGCCCATGGTGCCTTCGCCATGGCGGGGGGCTATATCACGGTGGTGCTGGTCAACCGACTGGGCGTGCCGTTCTTTGCCGCCCTGCCTTTGGCGTTCGTGGCTTCGGCGCTGATCGGGCTGGTGCTGGAGCGCACGCTTTACATTCACATCTACCGCAAGTCGCATCTGGATCAGGTGATGTTCAGCATCGGCCTGGTCTTCATGGCGATGTCTGGCACGGGCTGGCTGCTTGGCACCGGGCAGGTGTTCATCGATCTGCCCCCCTATCTGACCCAGCGTTTCGAGATCGAGGGCGTGTTGTCGGTGGGTGCCTATCGCCTGTTTATCATCGCGGTCTGCGGCGTGCTGGCGGCGGCACTGCAATTCGCCATCGCCCGTACCCGCTTCGGTGCGCAGTTGCGGGCCGCAGTGGATGACCCGACGGTGGCGCGTGGCTTGGGCATCAATGTCGATCTGGTCTTCGCCGTCACCTTCGCCGTCGGCTCCGGTCTGGCGGGTCTCGGTGGCGCGTTGGGCGCGGAATTGCTTGGGCTTGATCCCACCTTTCCGGTGAAATTCATGGTCTACTTCCTTATCGTCGTCGCTGTTGGCGGCTCGGCGGGGATGACTGGGCCGCTGGTGGCTGCCCTGTTGCTCGGCGTGGCCGATGTGGCGGGCAAGTATTATCTGCCGTCGATGGGTGCGTTCATTATCTACATCGTGATGATCGTTGTGCTGCTTTGGCGGCCACAGGGGCTGTTTGCCCGCGCGGGAGGGCGCTGAGCCATGGCCACACGTGCCGAAAACATTGCACGCGCCGAGGCGGCACTGCATCAGGTCTCCCGCGTCAAACCGGCGGAGATTGTCTTCTGGCTGGCCGCCCTGGGCAGCCTGATCTTCTTGCCCAGCCAATATTTGCTGCTCAATGAAGTGGCGATCACCGGGCTGTTTGCGCTCTCGCTCGATCTCATCCTGGGTTATGGCGGCATCGTCTCGCTCGGTCATGCGGCGTTCTTCGGCGTGGGCTGTTACGCGGCGGGGCTGCTGACGATCTACGGCATCACCGATCCGATCATCGGCTTGCTGCTGGTGGCGGTGATCACTGGGGCGCTGGGGTTCGTGACCTCGTTCCTGGTGCTGCGCGGCACGGATCTGACCCGCATCATGGTCACGCTGGCCGTCTCGGTGCTGTTGCACGAACTGGCCAACCGTCTGCCGGAATGGACCGGCGGTGCAGATGGCCTGCAAGGCGTGGCGCCGGGGCTGCTACTGGGGCGCTTCGAGTTCGATATCTTCGGACAGGTTGCCTATGCCTATTCGTTGGTGGTGGTGTTCGTGCTGTTCCTGATTGCACGGCGCTTTGTGTTCTCGCCCTTCGGCTGGTCGATCCGCGCGGTGAAGGAGAACCAGTTGCGCACCTCGGCCATCGGCATTCCGATCACCGGACGCTTGGTGGTGGTCTACACCGTGGCGGCCGCCTATGCCGGGATTGCGGGCGCGCTGCTGACGCAGACGACGCAATTCGCCTCGCTCGACACGTTGGCCTTCCATCGGTCTGCTGATTTGCTGCTGGTGCTGATCATCGGTGGCACTGGCTATCTGTATGGCGGGATGATCGGTGCGCTGCTGTTCAAGCTGGTGCAGGACGCGATTTCGACGGTGACGCCGGAATACTGGGAGTTTTGGATCGGCCTGATCCTGATATCGCTGGTGCTGATCGGGCGTGAGCGGATCAATGGTGCCCCGATGTTTATCTGGCGTCGCCTGCGAGGTGCAGCATGACCATCGCCCTGCAAACCCATAACCTGGTCCGTCGGTTCGGCGGCTTGGTGGCGACGAATGATGTGTCGATCACCCTGCACAAGGGTGCCCGCCACGCGCTGATCGGGCCGAACGGTGCGGGTAAGACCACGCTGATCAATCTGCTCACCGGCGTGCTGACCCCGACCTCTGGCCGGATTGAACTGGATGGCATCGACATCACCAACACCTCACGCGCCAAGCGGGTGGAGATGGGGTTGGTGCGCACGTTCCAGATCAACCAGTTGTTCCCGAATTTCACCCCGCTGCAATCGGTCTGCCTTGCCGCCTCGCGCCGCTTGGGGTTGGACCGCAATATGTGGCGCGGCATCGGCTCTGATAAGCGGGTGCTGGAATCGGCGGTGGACGTGCTGGAGCGCTTCGATCTGATCGATGTGATGACCGACAAGGTGGGCGCACTGCCCTATGGCAAGCAGCGCCTGTTGGAAATTGCGGTGGCCATTGCCTGTGGCCCGCGCGTGCTGCTGCTCGATGAGCCTGCCGCCGGGGTGCCGGAAGGCGAGCGCGGCGAGATCATGGACGGTCTGGCGGCTCTGCCCGCTGATGTGACGGTGCTGCTGATCGAACACGACATGGACCTGGTGTTCCGCTTCGCCAACCGGATTTCGGTGCTGGTGCAGGGCGGGTTGCTGCTGGAAGGCAGTGCAGACGAAGTGGCCAATGATCCGCGCGTGCGGGAAGTCTATCTCGGGGAAGAAGCTCATGGCTGATATTCTGGAGATCGAACATCTCTCCGCTGGCTACGGCAATGCGGTGGTGTTGGGTGACGTGTCGCTGAGTGTGCCGGAGGGCCAGTCGCTGGCGCTGTTGGGCCGCAACGGCATGGGCAAGACGACGCTGCTGAACTCCATCATGGGGGTGACGCGACGCCGGGGCGGGGTGATCAAGCTGGGCGGGCGTGACATCACCAAATTGCGCCCGGAACAGCGGGCGCATGCCGGCATTGGCTGGGTGCCGCAGGAGCGCAACATCTTCAAAAGCCTGACGGTTGAGGAGAACATGACCTGTGTGGCCACCAAAGGCCCGTGGAATGTCGCCCGCGTCTATGAGATGTTCCCACGCTTGCAGGAACGCCGCAGCAATATGGGCAATCAGCTCTCGGGCGGTGAACAGCAGATGCTGGCGGTTGGGCGGGCTTTGGTGCTCAACCCGCGCCTGATGCTGCTCGACGAGCCGACCGAGGGGCTGGCGCCGATTATTGTGCAGGAATTGATGGCGGCTTTGTCGCGCATTGTGCGTGATGAGGGGCTATCGACGATCATCGTGGAGCAGCACGCGCAGAAGATTCTGCAAGTGACGCATCAGGCGGCGATTTTGGAGCGTGGAGCGGTGGTGTATCGCGGCGCGTCTGAGACGTTGCGGCATGATGAGGCGACGTTGGAGCGGTATCTGGGTGTGACGGCCGCCGAGCACGTGTAAGGCGGCCTCACGCCTCGGGCGTGGCCGCCTTGAGTCGGATGGTGAATACCGCGCCACCATCCCGATTTTCGGCCTGCATCGTGCCATCCATCGCCTTGATCACGCCAAAGGCGGTGGACAGCCCAAGCCCGGTGCCGCGATTGGGGCTTTTGGTGGTCACGAAGGGCTCGAACAGCCGCTGCATCACCATATCCGCAATGCCACCGCCGGTGTCGGAGACGGTGATCTTCACGATGTCCGCCTCACGTTCGGCGGCGATGCGCACGCGGCGGCGGGCGGTGGGGGGCGTGGTGAGCAGGGAGTCGCGGGCGTTGGAGAGCAATGTGACCAGCACACGCTCCAATCCGATGCGCTCTGCCGTGACGATTGGCGGCGGCGTGCCCAAATCCAGCACGATCTCCGCCGAGGCTTCCAGCAGCGCGTAGCGGGTGAGCAGAAGCGCGCCATTGACCACCTCGTCGAGCTTGACCGAGGTGGTGGGGGCGGATTGGTCTTCACAACTGGCGGCGAAGACGCGCAGATGGGCGATGATCTCGCTGGCGCGCTGGGTTTGCGCGATGATCTTCTTCAGCCGTTCCAGCGCCTGATCCGCATTGTCTTGGCGGATATTGCGCTCGGCGTTCTCCACCATGATCGAGATGGCGGCCAGTGGCTGGTTCAATTCATGGGCGATGCCGGTGGCCATCTCACCCAGCGAGGCGAGGCGTCCGGCACGCTGCGCCTGTGCCTCGGCCATGCGTTCGCGGCTGATATTCTGGATGTAGCCCACCACATCACCACTGCCATCCGGGTAGGTTGCCAAGCAGCGCAATTGGGTGCGAATCCAACGCCACGAGCCGTCTGGCTGGCGCAACTGCCAATCTTCGACCAAGCCGCCTTCCCGCAGGGCGCGTGCCATGGTGTCTTGGCGGGGAGGTGTGCCGGGTTCAAGCAGGGCGGTCAGGGCAGTCTGGTCTGCCAGCACGGCACGTGGCCAGCCGCTGATCATCTCGATTTCGCCACCGGCAAAGATCGTGGTGTGGGTGCCGTCCTGGGCGACTCTGCGCAGGAAAATGCCCAAGGGCAGCCCGCCCAGCAGGCGGGTGATTTCGGCCTGGACGTGGCGCAATTGCACGGCTTCGCGCTCGGCAAGTTCCGCGCGCAGACCCGTTTGACGCAATTGGGATACCGCCAAGCGGGCGGCGTCTTCGTCGATGATGAGTTCGTGGACAATCACCAAGCCGATGAAGGCGATGCTGACGAATTCCGTGCCGATCAGCATTGTGCCAAGGCCGCTGAAACTGGGCGAAAATCCGCTCGCTGTCAGCACCAGCGTGGTCAGCACATAGATGATCGTCAGCCAGCCGGAGATCGACGCGCCGCGCGAGGGTTTGCCCTGGCGGCGATAGCCCAGCATCGTCAATGCTTGGGCGAGGCAGATTGGTGTGCCGAGGAGGAACAGCAGCAATTGCCGCAATTGCATGGACTGGTAGAAGCCCGGAACGGTGACACTCAGCAGCAGCCACACCATGGCCGGGGCCAGAACCAGCCACAGCGGTGCGCGCAATTGGCGTATGTTGCGGGCACCGGCCCAGAGCAGCGCCCAGGCGGTAAACCACGCGCAATTTGCCCCCAGAATCACCCATGTATCCGGCACAATGCCACGCAGGGCGAAGAGCATCGTCGCAATGCCGGCAAACAGGCAGGCAGTGCCCCAGGCATATTGGAAGGCTGGCCGACATGCACTCCGCCCGCCGAACATGAGCAGCACGCTGGCCAGAACAAGGACGGGCAGATACGCCACCATGAATGCCCGGGCACCAAGTTGAGCGACGACATCTAGAATGAGAAAATCGCCGTGCATACTCGTTTCACGTTCAAAAATTCGTTATATTTAGCGTTGTTGTGATCAGCGGGACATTATGCGCCGGAAGTCACAGGCATTCAATTGAATTTGGCGACAGAGTTGTGTTGATGCCGTGCCAAATCTTTGGCGTAATTCTCTGAATTTGTTAGAATTTATCAAAAAATGTTGAACGACGTAGTGCGGAGCCGCAGCTGTACGCAGCGTGAGGGGGGCAGCTAGACCCCCCGCCATTCCGCTTTCCGCTTGCCCAAAAAGGCTTCCAGCCCCTCGCGGAAATCGGCACTTTCGTAGCACATGCGGATCAGATCTTGATCTTCTGGCAGCCCGGTTGCCTCGCGCAGGCGCAGCAGGGCGGTTTTGGTGGCGCGCAGGGTGAGGGGGGCGAAGCCTGCCACCAAGTGTGCCAATTCGGCAGAGCGTGCGGCGAGGGCTTCGGCATCGGGCAGAACCTCACTGACCAGACCGATGGCGTGCGCATCATGCGCGCCGACCAGTTTGGCGGTGAAGATCAGCTCCTTCGTCCGTGCCGCGCCGATGAGCGCTGAGAGTCGCGACAGATTGGACATCGACAGGCAATTGCCCAGCGTGCGCGCAATCGGCACGCCGAAGACGGCATTGGCGGCGGCGATGCGCAGATCGCACGCCACCGCAATCGCCGCCCCACCGCCGGTGCAGGCACCCGCGATGGCGGCAATCGTCGGCTTCGTCACCGCTTCCAGCCGAGACAGCACACGGTCAATCCGCGACTCATAGCCCAGCGCGTCTTCCGGGCCGGAGAAGGCGCGGAATTGCGAGATGTCGGTGCCGGCGGCAAAGGCTTTCTCGCCAGCGCCGGTCAGCACCAACGCCTTGACCTCGGCATCCGCATCCACCTCGTCACAGATTTCCGACAGCCGCTCATACATCGCGAAAGTGAGCGCGTTGCGGGCTTGTGGGCGGTTGAGCATCACATAGCCGATGCCGTCACGCACCTCGTAGAGGAGTTCTTCGCTCAACCGACGACACCCTTCTCCCGCCATGCGGCGATGGTGGCGGCGTCGTGGCCGAGTTCGTGCAGCACGGCGTCGGTATCTGCGCCGAGTTCCGGCGTGGCCTTGACCACGGCGGCGGGGGTGCGGCTGAGTTTGATCGGCTGGTTGACGATGGTGATGTCACCGAGCTTGGGGTGATGCACCGAGACCGACATGCCGAGATGCTTGACCTGCGGATCGGCGAAGACCTCGTTCATTTTGTAGATCGGCCCACACGGCACTTCGGCGGCGTTGAGGCTGTCCACCCAATAGGCGGAGGTGTTGGTGAGGGTGACGGCCTGTATGCGGGCGTTCAACGCCACACGATTGGTCGAGCGTGCTTTGTTGGTGCTGAACAGCGGATCGTCGATGCAATCCTCCAGCCCCATGGCGCGGCAGAGGCGGTGATAGATCGGCGTGCCGGCGGTTGCGATGTTGATGTAGCCGTCGCTGGTCTGAAACACGCCGGTGGGAATGTTGGTGGGATGATCATTGCCCGCCTGACCCGGCACTTCGCCCTCCATCAGATAGCGTGCGGCCTGGAAATCCATCATCGCGATCTGGCTGGCGAGCAGGCTGGTCTGCACCCATTGGCCAACGCCGGATACTTCACGTTCCAGTAAAGCGATCAGAATGCCCTGGGCGGTGAGGTGGCCGGTGGTGAGATCGGCGAGCGGAATGCCTGCGCGCATCGGGCCACGGCCCTTCTCTCCAGTGACCGACATCAGCCCGCCCATGCCCTGCGCGATCTGATCGAAGCCGGGGCGCATGCGATAGGGGCCATCTTCGCCGAAGCCGGACATCGAGGCGTAAATCAGGCGCGGATTGATCGCTGCCATCGCCTCATAGCCGATGCCGAGGCGGTCTTTGACGTCTGGGCGGAAGTTTTCCACCAGCACATCGGCCGACTTAACCAACTCCTTAAGTATCGCGACGGCTTCCGGTTGCTTCAAATCCAGCGCGATGCCGCGCTTGTTGCGGTGCAGGTTTTGGAAGTCTGACCCGTGGCGCGGACCGCCGAGCTGGGCCTTGTCGGCATCGGGGCTTTCGATCTTGATCACCTGCGCCCCGTGATCGGCCAGTTGCCGCACGCAGGTGGGCCCGGCGCGCACGCGGGTGAGGTCGAGGATTTTGAAGCGGGAGAGTGCCTGCATGGGGAATCTCATATTTATGGACGCTGGCAGACTATGGGCGGCGGGCGGATGCTGTGCAAATCTGCTGATCGAATGCCGGAGATGCTGCACATGAACGCCTTGCCTGTTGCCCACCCCGAAGATGTTGGTCTGTCCGCTGCGCGGTTGTCGCGCATTGATGGTTGGATGGATGAACTGGTCAGCTCCGGCCGTCTGCCCGGCGTGAGCGTGTCGGTGACGCGGCGCGGCAAGCTGGCCTATCAGCGCTGCACCGGCATGGCCGATATCGCGCGCGGCACGAAGATGTCACCCGAGACGATGGTGCGCATCTATTCGATGACCAAGCCGCTGACCACGGTTGCTGCCCTGATGCTGTATGAGGAAGGCCGTTTCCAGCTCGATGACCCGATCACCCGCTTCCTGCCGACTTTCGCAGGCCAGCGTGTGTGTGTGGGCGGCAATCGCGGCAAGATGGACACGGTGCCGGCCGCGCGGGACATCACCTTCCGCGATTTGATGACGCACACATCGGGCCTGACCTATCACTTCATGTTCTCCACCCTGGTTGATGCCGCCTATCGCGATCAGGGCATCGATTTCCAGACTTCGGATGACCCGCTGGGAACGGTGGTGGAGCGTCTGGCCAAGATTCCGTTATTGGCGCAGCCAGGGGCGGAGTGGAATTACTCGGTGGCGACGGATGTGCTGGGCTATTTGGTGCAGGTGATCTCCGGCCAGGATTTCGGCGCGTTCATGCAGGAGCGCATCCTGGCACCGCTGGGGATGACGGATACCAGCTTCGTGCTGCCAGCCGAGAAACTGGCGCGATTTGCGGCCAATTACACACCGGGGCTGACGCTGCTGGATGACCCGGAAACCAGCCGGTTTCGGGAGCCGAGCAAGATCCGCTCAGGCGGTGGCGGGCTGATTTCGACGGCAGGAGATTATCTGCGGTTTGCGCAGATGCTGCTCAATAAGGGCGCAGTTGGTGATGTGCGTCTGCTCGGCCGCAAGACGGTGGAGCTGATGACGAGCAACCATCTGCGCGGCGACATGGCCGATATGGGCCAGCCCCGGTTCAGTGAGTCGAGCTATGAGGGCGTGGGCTTCGGGCTGGGATGCTCGGTGACGCTCAACCCGGCGAAAGCGCAGTTGGTGGGCTCGGCGGGCGAATATGCCTGGGGTGGGGCGGCGAGCACGGCGTGGTGGAATGACCCGGCGGAGGAGATGAGCGTGGTGCTGCTGACGCAGTTGACGCCTTCCTCCACCTATCCGATCCGGCGCGAATTGCGGGTGCTGACATATCAGGCGGTGGTGGATTGAGGTAGCGGTCGCGCTTAACAATTTGGCAAGCCCTGCAGCGTATCGTGAACCCTACATCCTTGAGCCGGTTGCTGCCGGTTGAGGGGGAAGTGTTCAGCTGCCGCCTCCTGGAGGGCTTGTTTGATGTTGCGTCTGATTGCTCGTTTGCCGGTGTGGCAGAAATGCAGCCTGCCGATGCTTGCTCTGATGGCAGTCATGGCGTGGTCGGGGCTCCACACGCTCGGTCATTTTGTGGTGTCCAATCTCGATTTTACCGATGTCCTCAACACGGACGCCAAGGCGGCGGTGGCTGGCGTTCGGCTGAATCTGACCATCACCCAAACATCAGGTGTGGTCTGGGAGGCACTGGCTGTTGCCGCGACAGATCATCGTGCCGCGACGCTGCAAGAGTACGAAGATGTCCAGAAGGCATTCCAACAGCGTGAAGAACTGCTCCGCGCGAAGTTAAAAAATCCGGATTTTCTCGCGCGTCTGACTCAGGTCAAGACGGATTACGAGGCGAATTTGGCCGTCGGTGCTGAAGTCATGCGGTTGGCCAGCGTCGATCAGGCCGCCGCCGCCGCCTTGATGAAGAGCCGTTATCAGCCGATGGCGAACAAGCTGCGCCTGGATGTGCGGGCGTTGATCGATGATCTGGTCGCCGAAGCAGATCAACAGGCAGCTTCTGTGTGGAATACCAGCACCCGCGCCGTCTGGACATCGACCATCGGCAGCCTGATCGGTTGGGGGTTGAGTGTGTGGTTTGGAATGCGGGTTTTCCTCATCCTTCTGGTCCGCCCGATCCGGGCAGTCACCGCAGCGGTGCGCCGTTTGGCGGAGCGGGACTGGGAGGTTGTGGTGCCGGGGGTCGATGGTCGCGACGAACTGGGTGAGATTGCGCGCGCTGTCGAGGTGCTCAAGCAGGCCGGTCGTCAATCGGAAGCCCTCAGTCGCGAGGTCGAGCAGGACCGCAACCGCAAGCAGCAGCGTGCGGCCCAGCTGGAAACACTGTCAGGCCGGTTTGAGGCCCAGGTGGGTGGTCTGCTCGGTCGGCTCACCCGGTCGGCGGGGGAAATGCAAACCAATGCCGAAGGTATGAATGGCATTGCTGCCGTCACGTCGCAGAGCATTACATCCGTGCTCAGTGCCGCCGGTCAGGCGAGTATGAATGTGCAGACTGTCGCGGTGGCGGCGGAAGAACTGGCCTGCTCGATTACCGAAATTTCCCGTCAGGTGGGTGCCTCGACCCGCATGACGGAAGAAGCCGCCGTGGCATCGGACCAGACCGACAAAATTGTCAAATCTCTTGCCGCCAATGGGGAGCGCATTGGCGAAATCGTCCGGCTGATCGGCGAAATTGCCAGCCAAACCAATCTTTTGGCGCTGAATGCGACCATCGAAGCGGCACGCGCTGGCGATGCCGGTAAGGGATTTGCCGTGGTGGCTTCCGAGGTCAAGGCGCTCGCCGGGCAGACCGCCAAGGCCAGCGAGCAGATTGGCGGGCAGATTTCCGCCATCCAGAGTGCAACGGCGGAGGCGGTGGTTTCGATCAACGCCATCGTCGGCAAGATCCATGGCCTCAACCAGATCGCGGTTGCCATCGGAGCGGCGGTAGAGGAACAGGGGGCGGCCACCCAGGAAATTGCCCGCAACGTCCAACAGGCCGCGCAGGGGACGCTGACCGTCACCGAGACCATCGGCACGATGAGCGAAGGGGCGACTCAGACCGGTAAGATGGCCGGAACCATCTTGGTCTCGGCTGATGCACTCTCAGGCGAGGCCTGTGTGCTCGATCAGGACGTCAAGCTATTCCTGGCGGAAATGAAAGCGGCTTGATGCTCAAGCACCGTCCGGCCGATTGGACTCAATCGGCCAGACGGTCGTGCTCTCAAAACATATGATTACGGTCGTGCTCTCAAAACATATGATTATAGAGCAACTTATCTTCGATCTCCGATCAAGGCGAGCCGTTCTGGCGGTCTGATCGGAGGTTGCTCTAAAAGCTTCACAGCCTCTGCGAATGGTTTTTCTTGCATCCGGCCACTGGCTGTGGCGTCTACTGGTGGATGGAGAAAGCCCCAACCCTGTCCGCGCCTGACATCACCGCATCGCTGCGGATGATCCTGCGTGCGCTGTTGGCTTCCTTGGGGGCGTGGCGGGTGCAGCCCGAGATGGCATTGCTGGTGCATCGCCGGATCAGCGCAACTTTTGACCGGATTGAGCGGCTGCTGACGCGATTCCGCGCCGGGCGGTTGTGGCGCATGACGCAGCGCGCGCCGGGGCGGCGTGGGCGTGTCAAGGCGGGTCGCGCACCCGCCCTCCCGCGGCGGTTCGGCTGGCTGGTACAGGCGGGTGGGCATCAGGCGGCGGGGTTGGGCGCGCAATTGCAGGCCGTGCTGAACACGCAAGAGATGGGCGAATTATTGGCGGCATCAGCTCAGGCCGGGCGCATTCTGCAGCCTTTGTGCCGGGCGTTGGCGGTGGATTTGCCGACAATGCCGACACCGGCGCGGCGCGTGACGGCCACGCGGCGCATCCGCACGCTTCACCCGAAGCCGAAGCCGGAGCCGTTCAAAATTCCGCTGCCGCGCGGCGTGCTGTCATGGGCGCGACGGGAAGGTTACGGAAAACTCTGCTGATGGGCGGCGTGGAAAGGCGTCGTGATTGTTCCGGGTAATTATCAAATGGCCAGTGCCGCCATATTGATACAAAAAGCCCTGCCACCCATCGGCGGCAGGGCTTTTTGTGGATGTCAGCGCAACGAGGCGTTCAGCTTTGCCAGCGCTGCCGAACCCGGCACCAAATCGGCATCATTCAGCGCGTTGAGCGCGGTCATTGAGGTGCCGAGATGGTCGTGCATGTCCTGGCTGTCAGTGTCCACGTAGAGCAGGCCAGTGACGATCTCGCCATGGGATTGGTGCTTTTGCACATATTCCATCGCGGCGATCTTGTCGCGCACGTCGTATTCATCGTGCTTTTTGCGCAGCTTGATCAGCGAGCCGTCATGCTGGCGGACCACCTCGACGGTGCCGGGCGCGTAATCGACCGTGATTTCCTGGCGCCCCATGATCACGTCCATGAAGTTCACCGCCTCGTTGTGCTCGCGCACATAGTCATAGCTTTTGGTGGAGCCTTCATGGTTGTTGAAGGTCACGCAGGGGCTGATGACGTCGATAAAAGCCGGGCCTTTATGGGCCAGCGCCGCCTTGATCAGCGGCACAAGCTGCGGCTTGTCACCCGAGAAGGAGCGACCGACGAAGGTGGCCCCCATCAGCATCGCCATCGAGATCAGATCGATGGGGGCATCCTGGTTGGTGGCCCCCTTCTTGTTCTTCGCACCCCGGTCGGCGGTGGCGGAGAACTGACCTTTGGTGAGGCCATAGACGCCGTTATTCTCGACAATATAGGTCATGTTCACCCCGCGCCGCATGGCGTGGGCGAATTGGCCGAGACCGATCGAGGCGCTGTCACCGTCGCCGGAGACGCCGAGATAGATCAGGTCGCGATTGGCAGCGGCAGCACCGGTGAGCACGGACGGCATGCGGCCATGCACCGAGTTGAAGCCGTGCGAGGCACCGAGGAAATAGGTTGGTGTCTTGGACGAGCAGCCAATGCCGGAGAGTTTGGCGATGCGGTGCGGCGGCAGAGCCAGTTCGTAGCAGGCGTGGATGATTGCCGCCGAGATCGAGTCATGCCCGCAGCCGGCGCACAGCGTCGAGATCGAGCCTTCATAGTCGCGGCGGGTGAAGCCGAGATCGTTCTTCGGCAGTTCCGGGTGATGCAGTTTCGGTTTCGGGAGGTAGGTCATTCTGCGGCCTCCTTCTGGGCGGCCTTATCGAGGCCGAGTGATGCGCGGATTTGGCCTGCAATTTGGCGCGCGGTGATTGGCGTGCCGTCATAATGCAGGATGCGGACAAGCTGGCGCGGGTTGAGATCGCCTTCGTTGATCAACAGCGTGCGCAATTGCGCATCGCGGTTTTGCTCGACGACAAACACTTGCTCATGCTGCTCGATGAAGGCATCGACCGTGCTGTTGAACGGGAAGGCGCGCACGCGCAGCAGGTCAATCTCCACGCCATCGGCGGCAAGGATATCGGCGGCTTCTTCCATCGCATCCGAGGTCGAACCGTAATAGATCGCGCCGAGCTTGGTCGATGTGGCGGCGTTCCGTGGCACCGGGGCGGGCACATAGGATTTCGCCGTCTCGAACTTGCGCAGCAGGCGCTCCATGTTGTCCTGATACAGCGCGCCGTCTTCGGTGTAGATCGCCCGACGGTCACGCGAGGTGCCACGGGTGAAGAAGCTGCCGCGCGTTGGGTGGGTGCCCGGATAGGTGCGATAGGCAATGCCGTCACCATCGACATCGGTATATCGCCCGAAATCGCGCCCGGCTTCCAGTTCCTCCGCCGTGACGACCTTGCCGCGATCCAGCTTTCGGCTGTCATCCCAGGCGAACGGGGCCACGAGGCGCTCATTCATGCCGATATCAAGATCGGTCAGCAGGAAGATCGGCGTTTGCAGACGGTCGGCCAGATCGAGCGAGGCGGCGCCGAACTCGAAGCACTCATTGGCATCGCGCGGGAACAGCAGCACATGCTTGGTGTCGCCGTGGCTGGCATAGGCGCAGAGCAGCACGTCACATTGCTGTGTTTTGGTCGGCATGCCCGTCGAAGGGCCGGCGCGCTGCACATCGACCAGCACGGAGGGGATTTCAGCAAAATAGGACAGGCCGATGAATTCCTGCATCAGCGAGATGCCGGGGCCGGAGGTGGCGGTGAAGGCACGCGCGCCGTTCCAGCCGGCACCGATCACCATGCCGATGGAGGACAATTCATCCTCTGCCTGGATGGTGGCGAAATTCTTCTCCCCCGTCTCGGCATTGACCCGATAGCGGCTCGCCCATTTGGTATAGCCCTCCACCACCGAGGTGGACGGCGTGATCGGATACCAGGCGCAGACAGTGGCACCGCCATAGACCATGCCCAGACCGACCGAGGCATTGCCCTCGACGAAAATGCGGTCGCCCACCTTGTCCGAGCGGCGGACATGCAAGCCGATGGGGCATTGCAGGTGCTCCAGCGCGTAGCTGCGACCGAGATGCAGCGCCTGCACATTGGCGGCGATCAGCTTGTCCTTGCCCTTGAACTGCTCGGCGAGCAATTGCTCCACCACCGCGGGCTCGATGTCCAGCAATGCGCAGAGCACGCCGACATAGATGATGTTCTTGAACAATTGGCGTTCGCGGGCGAGCGTATAGGTGGCGTTGGTGATCTGGGTGAGCGGCACGCCGATCACCGTGATGTCTTCCCGCAGACGGCCCGGCGGCAAAGCGCGGGTGTTGTCGTAGAACAGATATCCACCCGGCACGATGGACGCCACATCCTGGTTCCAGGTTTGTGGATTCATCTGCACCATCAAATCCACACCGCCCCGCGCTCCGAGATACCCGGCTTCGGACACCCGGATCTCATACCAGGTTGGCAGCCCCTGGATGTTGGAGGGGAAGATGTTGCGCGGCGTGGCGGGCACGCCCATGCGCAGGATGGATTTCGCAAACATCTGGTTGGCCGAAGCCGAACCCGAGCCGTTGACGTTGGCAAACTTCACAACGAAGTCGTTGACTGCCTCAATCGGTTTCATGCCGGCACTCCGTGGCTATGCGCCCCTTGGCACTGCTTCTTCATGTCCACCACCTGCGGCAGGTCGAGCAGGAAGCGCTGCATGTCCCACGCACCGGTGGGGCAACGCTCGGCACACAAGCCGCAATGCAGGCAGACGTCTTCATCTTTGACCATCACATGCCCGGTCTTCAGCCCGGAGGCGACGTAGAGCGCCTGGTCCAGATTATGCGAGGGCGCGTTGAGCTTCATGCGCAGATCGGCCTCGGTTTCCGCATCCGGCGTGAAGGTCAGGCAGTCCACCGGGCAGATATCAACGCAGGCATCGCACTCAATGCACAGTTTCGGCGTGAAGACGGTTTCCACATCGCAGTTCAGGCAGCGCTGGGTTTCCTTGAACGCCATCTCGCGGTCATAGCCGAGTTCAACCTCGGCAGTGATGTCACGCAGCACGACTTCCTTTTCGGCGTGCGGCACCTTGAAGCGCAGATCAATGGAGACCGCGTTGTCATACGACCATTCGTGGATGCCCATCTTCTGGCTGACCAGCGTCATGCCCTGCGGCGGACGCTCGGTGATGTCTTCGCCCTGGCAGAATTTATCAATCGAGATCGCCGCCTGATGGCCATGTGCCACCGCCCAGATGACGTTCTTCGGACCAAAGGCCGCATCACCGCCGAAGAAGACCTGCGGCAGGGTGGATTGCAGTGTGTCCGGGTTGAGGCGCGGCAAGCCCCAGCGGTCGAAGGTGATGCCGCAATCCGCCTCGATCCACGGAAATGAGTTTTCCTGGCCGATGGCGACGATCACATCGTCGGCGGCGTGGAATTCATCCGGCTCACCGGTTGGGATCAGCGAGCGGCGACCCTTGTCGTCATACTCGGCGCGGACGATTTCGAAATTCATGCCAACGAGTTTGCCGTTGTCATGCACAACGCTTTTCGGCACGCGGAAATTGAGGATGGGGATGTCTTCTTTGATCGCGTCCTCTTTCTCCCACGGCGAGGCCTTCATTTCCTCATAGCCGGAGCGGACGATCACCTTCACCTCTTCGCCACCGAGACGGCGGGCGGAGCGGCAGCAATCCATCGCGGTGTTGCCACCACCGAGCACGATCACGCGGCGGCCGACACTTTTGGTATGACCGAACGAGACCGAGGCAAGCCAGTCAATGCCGATATGGATGTTGGCTGCGGCCTCTTGGCGGCCCGGCGCATCCAGTTCACGCCCGCGCGGGGCACCAGAGCCGACGAAGACCGCATCGAAACCCTCATCGAGCAGCGCGCGCATCGATTGGATATAGGTATTCGTCCGAATTTCGACGCCAAGGCGCGTGATGAAAGATATTTCCTCGTCGATCACCTCATTGGGCAGGCGGAATTTCGGAATCTGTTGGCGCACGAAACCACCGGCTTCGGCATTGCCGTCAAACACCACCACCTTGTAGCCGGCGAGTGCGAGGTCGCGTGCCACGGCAAGCGAGGCGGGACCGGCACCGACGCAGGCAATTTTCTTACCGTTCAGCGGGGCGGGGTCTGGCATGAGTTCCAGCACGTCCCCCTTATTATCGGCGGCGACGCGCTTGAGGCGGCAGATCGCGACCGGTTCCTCTTCCACGCGGCCGCGACGGCAGGCTGGTTCGCACGGGCGATCACAGACGCGGCCGAGAATGCCGGGAAAAAGGTTGGATCGCCAATTGATCATATAGGCGTCCGCGTAGCGACCGGCGGCGATCTCGCGAATGTATGCGGGGACCGGCGTGTGCGCCGGGCAGGCATATTGGCAATCGACGACTTTGTGAAAGTAGTCAGGATTGCGGATATCAGTTGACTGCAAGTTCTTGTTCTCCCAGCCCCTTCGTTCCCCAGTTCGAGAGGGATTGCGCACTATGGCCCTGGTTTCGGCGGGCCGGTAGCTGCAAATCCCTGGCGGCAGACCATAGCAGACCGCAACAGCTCGCACCGAAACGTGTCAGATTCAGAGCGTGGAGTGGTCGCTGCATTGCATCGTCAGCGCGTGTCGTGCGGGAAAAATTTGGAGATGGGCTCCCGGCAAAAGGGGGGGTGATTGCCGGAAGCCCATTCCACACGGACGAGGGAGGGGGGACCCTTCGTACGCGTTTGGTGGTGCGCGCTAGGCCGTGGGGGCCAGCGCGGATCGGATGTCATCGAGCGAGGCCAAATCGTCGATGGTGGGAGGCGGGTTGGCGTCCTGGCCATCCGCCAGACGGCGGATCGAGGCGCGCAGGATTTTGCCCGAGCGGGTTTTCGGCAGGCGCGGCACGATCAGCGCCTCCTTGAAAGCCGCCACCGGCCCAAGGATTTCGCGCACGCGGCTGACGAGTTCTTTGCGGATTTCCTCATGCGGTCGGTTCACACCGGATTTCAGCACGACGAAGCCAATCGGCGTCTGACCCTTCAGCTGGTCGGCAGCACCGATCACCGCGCACTCCGCCACGTCTTTATGGCCGGAGAGGATTTCTTCCATCTGGCCGGTGGAAAGCCGGTGGCCTGCGACGTTGATGATGTCGTCGGTGCGACCCATGATCCACACGTCGCCCTCTGCGTCGATCTGGCCTGCATCGCCGGTGCGATACCAGCCTGCGAAATCGGAGGTGTAAGAGCGGCGGTAATTATCGTCCGAGCCCCACAGCGTCGGCGCACAGCCCGGCGGCATCGGCAGGCGGATGCACAGATTGCCGCTCTCGCCGCGCGGCAGAATATGGCCGTTGTCGTCGAGCACTTGCAGGTCGTAGCCGGGGCAAGGCCTGCCACCGCTGCCGGGCTTGGTGGCGAACAGGCCGTAACGGCGGAAATTGGCAGTGATCGCCCAGCCGGTTTCGGTCTGCCACCAATGATCGACCACCGGCAGGCCGAGTTTCTCATGCGCCCAAATCGCGGTCGGCGGATCGCAGCGTTCGCCGGCCAGGAACAACGTGTCGAGGCTGGAGATGTCGTAGTGTTCGACAAATTTCAGCTCGGGGTCATTCTGCCGAATGGCGCGCAAGGCGGTGGGGGCGGTGAACAGGGCGCGCACTTTGTATTCGGCGATCATCCGCCAGAAAGCGCCTGCATCGGGGGTGCCAACCGGCTTGCCTTCATACATCACACTGGTGCAGCCGAGCAGCAACGGGCCGTAGACAATATAGGAGTGACCGACCACCCAACCCACATCCGACGCACACCAGAACACGTCGTCCTGCTTGAGGCCGTAGATCATCGACATCGAATTGTAGAGCGCGACGGCATAGCCACCGCAATCGCGTACAACGCCCTTGGGTTTGCCGGTGGTGCCCGAGGTGTAGAGGATATAGAGCGGATCGGTGGCCAGCACCGGCACGGGGGCAGCCGGGGTGGCGTTGGCAATCTCGTCCAGCAGATCGAAATCGCGCTCGGCGATCAGTTCTGCGGCCAGCATCGGGCGTTGCAGGATGAAGGTGAATTCCGGCTTATGCGCCGAGAGATGGATCGCCTCATCGAGCATCGGCTTATAGGCCACGACGCGGCCCGGCTCGATGCCACAGGAGGCGGAGATGACGGCGCGCGGGCGGGCATCTTCGATACGCTTGGCGAGTTCCGGGGCGGCAAAACCGCCGAAAACCACGGAATGGATCGCACCGATGCGGGCACAGGCGAGCATCGCCACGGCGGCTTCCGGCACCATCGGCATGTAGATGACGACGCGATCACCCTTCCCGATGCCACGGGCCTGCAGCGCACCGGCGAGGCGGGCGGTGCTGTCGGTGAGTTCGGCATAGGTGATGGTGCGTTTGGAGTTTGTGACCGGGCTATCCCAGATCAGCGCAGGCTTGTCACCCAGCCCTGCGGCCACATGACGATCCAGCGCATTATGGGCAATGTTGATTTCACCGCCCGCGAACCATTGGCCGAACGCCCCCAATGACGGATCGAAGGCACGGTCCCAACGCTTGGACCATTCCAAGGAGTCTGCCGCCTGTTCCCACCAGGCGTGCGGATGCTGCTGCCAATCGGCATAGGCGTCTGCGTAAGTCTGGGACATGGCGGCGTCCTCCGTTTCAAAAATACCCGTCAACGCTCAACGTTGCGGCATGGCTTCCGGCACGATGGTGGTGATGATCGAAGCGTCGAGCGCCTCGAACCCAGCCAGATCGATGGTTGCGTAGAGTTCCGCACGGGTCTGCATGCGCTCGACCATGTTGTGCGTGCCACCGTCGCGCTTGATGGCGGCGTAGAGATCGGCCTGCGCTTTGTTGGCAACGCGCAGTGACGTCACCGGCCAAATCACAAACTTATAGCCCATCTCTTCGAACTCGGCGGCGGTGTAGAACGGCGTGCGGCCGAATTCGGTCATGTTGGCCAGCAGCGGCACGTGGCCGTAACCGTCCTCGATCATGCGGCGCTTGAATTCGACAAACATGTCGCGCGTGTTCAAGGCTTCCGGGAAGATCGCATCGGCACCGGCCTCAATATAGAGCTTCGCGCGTGTCACCGCCCCGTCCATGCCTTCGCTGGCCGCGGCATCGGTGCGGGCCATGATGAACAGATGGCGACGGGCTTTGCGGGCTGCGGCCACTTTGGCGGCCATGTCATGCGCGTCGGCGATCTTCTTGTCGTTCAGATGGCCGCATTTCTTCGGCAGCAGCTGATCTTCCAGATGCACGGCAGCCGCACCAGCGTCTTCAAAGGTGCGCACCATGTGCATCACGTTGAGCGCCTCGCCATAGCCGGTGTCACCATCGACCAGCAGCGGCAGGCCGCTGGCACGGGTGATCTGGCGGACGAAGAACGCCACCTCATCCACCGTGATGATGCCCAGATCGGGCAGGCCCATCGAGGCTGTCATCGCGGCACCCGAGAGATAGATCGCCTCAAAGCCCGCATTGCGCGCCTGGATCGACGCTTGGCCGTTATGGGCGCCCGGCATTTGCAGAATGCCAGGGCGGGCGAGCAGGGCGCGCAGACGCTGGCCTGCTGGGATGTCGGAGGCGGTTTCGCCAACCAAATAGGTCATCTGCGGATCCTCAGCGCTGTGCCAGCGGGATGAATGTCTGATCTTCCGGGCCGATATAATTGGCGGTCGGGCGGATGATCTTGCCGTCAATGCGCTGCTCAATGACATGCGCCGACCAACCCGAGGTGCGGGCGATGACGAAGATCGGCGTGAACATCGAGGTGGGAATGCCCATCTGCTTGTAGGAAACGGCCGAGAACCAATCGAGGTTGGGGAACATCTTCTTGGTCTCCCACATCACCGTCTCCAGACGGTCGGCGATGTTGTAGAGATTCATGTCGCCGTTCTCTTCCGACAGGCGCTTGGCCACACCCTTGATCACCACATTGCGCGGATCGCTGATCGTGTAGACCGGGTGGCCGAAGCCGATGACGACTTCCTTGTTGGCCACGCGCGCACGGATATCGGCTTCGGCCTCATCGGGCGTGGTGTAGCGCTGTTGGATTTCCAGGGCGACTTCGTTGGCACCGCCATGCTTCGGCCCACGCAGCGCGCCGATGCCGCCGGTGATCGCCGAATAGATGTCCGAGCCGGTGCCGGTGATAACGCGGCTGGTGAAGGTGGAGGCGTTGAATTCGTGCTCGGCGTAGAGGATCAGCGAGGTGTGCATCGCCCGCACCCAGCTCTCACGCGGCTTCTCGCCATGCAGCAAATGCAGGAAATGCCCGCCAATGCTGTCATCGTCGGTCTCGACTTCGATGCGGCGACCGTTATAGGCGAAGTGATACCAGTAGAGCAGCATCGAGCCGAGGGAGGCCATCAGACGGTCAGCGATGTCACGCGCACCGGGGTGGTTGTGGTCATGCGCTTCCGGCAGCGTGCAGCCGAGAGCGGAGACGGCGGTGCGCATCACGTCCATCGGGTGGGACGAGGCGGGGAGAGCCTCCAGCACCGCTTTGACCACATTCGGAATGCCGCGCAGCGCCTTCAGCTTGATCTGATAGGCGCGCAATTCGGCGATATTGGGCAGGCGGCCATGAACGAGGAGATGGGCGATTTCTTCGAACGTGCTGACGTCCGCGAATTCGAGAATGTCGTAGCCGCGATAATGCAGATCATTGCCGGTGCGGCCCACGCTGCACAAAGCGGTGTTGCCAGCGACGACACCCGACAGAGCAACCGATTTCTTCGGCTTCGGGCCGGTGGTGACGACAGTCTCGCTCATGGCTTCTTCCTCCAATTCGAACACGTCATACATGGGGCGGGTGTGTGGTCCCGCCCCATGCGTCGATTAGAACAGACCCGGCTTGCCGACTTCCAGCTTGCCAGCGGGCAAGGCGATGGTCAGGCCCGAGAGTTCTGCGGCGGTCAGATCCGGCAGGCGCTGGGCAACTTCGAGGAAGCGCTCGATTTCCGCCTGTTCCAGCACGCCCTCGGTGAGGATGCGGAACTTGCGGATATAGTCAGCGCGCTGCCACGGGGTGGCACCCAGCGTGTGGGCGTTGGCGACGGCCATTTCATCAGCGATGACGGTGCCATCGTTCATGGTGATGACGATCTTGCCGCCGAAGGCCTTCACGTTCGGATCGGTCGAGTGATAACGCGCCGTCCAAGCCTTGTCCTCGACGGTGGAGATCTTGTTCCACAGCGCCACCGTGTCCGCACGCTGCGCGCGGCTCGGGGCGTAGCTGCGAACGTGATGCCACTCACCATCCTGGAGTGCGACAGCGACGATATACATGATCGAGTGATCAAGCGTCTCGCGCGAGGCGGTCGGGTCGAATTTCTGCGGGTCGTTCGAGCCGGTGCCGATCACGTAATGGGTGTGATGCGAGGTCTCGATGACAACGCTCTTCACATCATCCCAGTTCTTGACGTGCTTGCGCATGCGGAAGCTGAGATCGATCAGAGCCTGGCTTTGGTATTCAGCCGAATGCTCCTTGGTGAAGGTGTCCATGATGGCGCGCTTGCTCTCACCCGGTGCCGGCAGCGGCACTTGGTAATGGGCGTTCTTGCCGTCGAGCATCCAAGCGATGACCGAGTCTTCACCCTCATAAATCGGGCTCGGCGCACCTTCGCCACGCATCGAACGGTCAACCGCTTCAATGGCCAGCTTGCCGGCATGCGACGGCGCATAGGCCTTCCACGAGGAGATTTCGCCCTTGCGGCTCTGGCGGGTGGCCGTCGTGACATGCAGCGCCTGCTGCACCGACTGATAAATCACCTCAGTGTCCAGACCCAGCATCGTGCCGATACCTGCAGCCGCCGACGGCCCGAGATGCGCCACGTGGTCAATCTTGTGGGCGTGCAGGCAGATCGCCTTCACAAGGTTGACCTGGATTTCATAGCCGGTGGCCAGACCACGGATCAGCTCTGCGCCGGATTTGCCGGTCTGCTGAGCCACCGCAAGGATCGGCGGAATGTTGTCGCCGGGATGGCTGTATTCAGCGGCGAGGAAGGTGTCGTGATAATCAAGTTCACGCACCGCCGTGCCGTTTGCCCAAGCGGCCCATTCGGCATGCACGCGCACATCCGGGCCACAGCCGAACACGGTTGCACCACCAGCGCGCGGATGGGCGAGCGCCATCGCACGGGCGGAGACCACCGGGTGACGGTTGACGGAGGCAATGGCCACCGAAGCGTTGTCGATGACGCGGTTGATGATCATGTCCACCACATCGGCGTCCAGCGCCACCGGGTCAGCGGCGACGGAAGCGATCTTCCATGCCAGCTGATCTTCACGGGCGAGGCGGTCGCTCTCGGGATGAACTTTGACGTCGTGCAGGATCATATGCCTGGCCCCCTAATTATCGTGGCCGCTTCATGCGCCTCCCCGGCCGTGCAGTCCAATCCGATTGACAAAGATCGGCGATAGGAAAATCGTATCGCCATGGACCGCGATCTCATCAAACGTTTTACGCATTTTCTCGCCGTGGTGGAGGAGGGCAATTTTGGCCGTGCCGCCGCCCGCCTTGGCATGTCGCAACCGCCACTGACCGCGCAGATTCAGGCGTTGGAACGCGCCCTTGGGGTGAAGCTGCTCGAACGCACGCGCTATGGTGCGCGCCCGACCTGGGAGGGGGAGGTGCTGCTGCCAGCGGTGCGGCGGCTTGAGGAATCCGCCCTTGCCGTTGAGGCTTTGGCGCGTGAGGTGAAGCTGGGGCGGCGGGAGCTTGTCACCATTGGCTGCATCACCTCTGCCATGTTGGCCACCCTGCCGCCGGTCATCCGCGCCTTTCGCGCCCAGCGGCCCGAGACGGTGATTGCCGTGCGTGAGATGGACACCTCCGATGCCATTGAATCGTTGCGGCGGGGCGAGATTGATTTGGCTTTTGCAAGGTTGGAGCGGGACCGCTTTCCGATTCGGATATCGCCATTGATGGCCGACCGTCTGGTGGTCGCTGTGCCGGACACCGATCCGTTGGCCGCGCAGGAGGTGATCGATATCGCCAGCTTGCAGGATCGCCCCTTGGTGATGCTGCCGCGCGCGATCAGCCCGGCCTATTTCGACGGCATGGTCGCCGCCTGTCGGGAGGCCGGGTTTGTGGCGATCCCGGCGCGTGAGGTGAATTCGGCGATGGCTCAGTTGGCCCTCGTCGCCTCCGGCCTCGGGGTCGCGCTGGTCTCCTCCGGCATGGCTGCCTTGGCACCCCCGGCAGTGACATTCCGGCCCTTGAAGCAGCACGTGGAGGCGGTCGGCGTGTCGGTGGCGTGGAACAGCGAGCAGGACAATCCGATCACCCGCGAGATCGTCGATATCGCCCGCGGCATCGCCCTTGATGTTGGTCGAGGTAGCGCAATCATAACTTAACGCCGCCAAAATCGCGCGGAAACCCTCGCATTTTTGTGGGCAACTTCTATTTGATGCATGGTGCGGCGTTGACGGATATGATACCCGTCGCCCGTCCATTTGACGCATCAAAAACAATCTCTTGGGGATACAGTCCATGCGCCTCCTCCGCCGTACTCTGATGGCGCTTGCCGCCACCACCATGCTCACCGCCCCGGCTTTTGCCGCTGACCCGATCAAGATCGGCCTGTCTGGCCCGTTCACCGGCGGCTCGGCGTCGATGGGTGTGTCGATGCGCGATGGCGTGCGTTTGGCGGTGGAGGAGATCAACAAGGCCGGTGGTGTTCTCGGTCGTCCGTTGCAGCTGGTCGAGCGCGACGACGAAGCCAAGAACGATGTTGGCGTGCAGGTGGCGCAGGAGCTGATCAACAAGGAGCAGGTCGTCGCCACGATGGGCTTCATCAACACCGGTGTGGCGCTGGCCTCGCAGCGTTTCTATCAGGAAGCTGAAATCCCGGTGATCAACAACGTTGCCACCGGCACGGCGATCACCCAGCAATTCAAGCCGGACAACTACATCTTCCGCATGTCGGCTGCCGATACCATTCAGTCGAACATGATTGCCGAAGAGGCGGTCAAGAAGCGCGGCTTCAAGCGTCCGGCGATTCTGGCTGACAGCACCAATTACGGTCAGCTCGGTCAGGCCGATCTGGAAAAGGCGCTTGGTGCGATGGGCATCAAGCCGGTGACGGAAGAGAAGTTCAACATCGGCGACACCGATATGACCTCGCAGCTGCTGCGCGCGAAGGCCGCCAATGCGGACGTGATCCTGACCTACGCCATCGGCCCGGAATTGGCGCAGATTGCCAATGGCATGGCCAAGCTGGGTTGGAAGCTGCCGCTGATCGGCTCCTGGACGCTCTCGATGAGCACCTTCATCGACAATGCCGGGGTCAATGGCGAAGGCGCTGTGATGCCGCAGACCTTCATCCAGTCGCCGACGACGCCGAAGCGCAAGGCGTTCATCGATGCCTATCAGGCCGCTTATAAGGTGGACCGCATCCCCAGCCCGATCTCGGCTGCCCAGGGCTATGACGGCACCCTGCTGCTGGCGGCTGCCATCAAGCAGGCCGGTTCCACCGATGGTGGGAAGATCAAGGCGGCGCTGGAAAATCTCGGCACCAAGGTTGAGGGCGTGGTAACGGTCTATGATCACCCGTTCACCGCCACTGACCATGAATCGATCACCGCCAATATTCCGGTGTTCGGCATGGTCAAGAATGGCCGCGTGGTGGCTGAGAACCCGGCGGACCTTGAAGGTGCCAACGCGGTTCGTGTCAAGGCGAAGTGAGCTTTCGTACGTAAACCTCGTCCTTGCGACACAGCAACCCAGGAATCACACCAAGCGATTCCTGGGTTGCTGCGCTTGCCTCGCAATGACGGCGACGTAGAATTGAAAAAAGCGGGGGCGCTTTGCGATGTTTGATTTTCAGACCCTCATTCAATTGATTGTCAGTGGAATTTCCGTTGGCATGATTTATGGCGTGGTGGCGTTCGGCTATCAGTTGACCTTTGCCACCTCGGGAACGTTGAATTTTGGCCAGGGTGAGGCGCTGATGCTCGGCTCGCTCGCCGGTTTCACCATCATGACGCAGTTGGCAGCCCATCTCGGCATTCCGATGCCGCTCGCTTATCTGCTGATGCTGCCGCTCGTGCTGCTGTTCGGCATGGCGCAAGGCGCTGTGGTGGAGTGGCTCGGCGTGCGGCAGGCGATCAAAACCAAGTCCGAAGCGGGCTGGATCATGGCCACCATCGCGCTGGGCATCATCTTCAAGAACCTCGCCGAAAACATCTGGGGGCGTGACACCTTCACCTTCCCGGCCCCCTTGCCGGACGCGGCAATCCAGATTGGCGGCATTCGCATTCTGCCGATGGAAGTGCTGATCGTCTGTGGCGCATTGGCGCTGATGGCGGCGGTGGAACTGTTTAATCGGCGCTCGATCTACGGCAAGGCCGTCGTTGCCACCTCGGCTGATATCGGTGCTGCCGGGCTGATGGGGGTGAACACGGCGCAGGTGATCACGCTGTCTTATGCGCTCTCCTCGCTGACGGCGGCGTTTGCGGGCGTGCTGGTGGCCCCGGTCACGCTGACGGGGGCGTCGCTGGGCTCGGCACTTGGGCTGAAGGCCTTCGCGGTGGCGATCATCGGCGGGCTGACCTCGGGCGTGGGTGTGGTGGTCGGCGGCGTGCTGCTCGGCATCACCGACCGGCTGACCGGCTATTACATCTCAACCGGCTATCAGGATGTGCCGGGTTTGGTGTTGTTGTTGTTGGTGCTGTCGTTCAAGCCATCCGGCTTGTTCGGCAAGGCCGCGATCAAGAAGGTCTGATCCGATGCGCGGCATTCTCTTCAAGGCGTTGTTGGTCGTTGTGCTGTTCGCACTGCCCTTCCTGCTGACCAGCCCGTATTACATCCATCTGCTGGCCACGATTGCCATCTTCGCCATTCTCGCCCTCGGGCTGGATGTGGTGTTTGGCTATACCGGCGAGGTCTCCATCGGCCATTCGGCGCTGTTCGGCATCGGGGCTTACACGGCGGCGACGCTGAATTTCCACTTCGGCATCGGCTTTTATTGGGCGCTGCCGGCAGGGATGATCGTCGCCTCCGGCTTCGGCGCGCTGCTGGCATTGCCCGCATTGCGGGTGACGGGGCCGTATCTGGCGATGGTCACGCTGGCCTTCGGCACCATCATCGCCATCGTGATCAACGAGGCGGTGCCGCTGACGGAAGGGCCGTTGGGCATCAAACTGTCGCGCCCGCTCTTCCTCGACTGGCGGCCTTACGCCGACGCGCTGCCCTTCCTGAAGATGCCGCTGCCGCGGATGCGGGAGGCGCAATTCTATTTGGCGACCGTGGTGGGGCTGCTGTTCACCCTGGTGGTGATCTCACGCATCGTCGCCTCACGCTATGGCCGCGCATTTGAGGCGTTGCGCGATAGCCCGATTGCGTCTGATTGCATGGCGGTCTCGGTCTATAAGCACAAAGTGCTCGCCTTCGTGACGAGTGCGGCCTTTGCCGGTCTGGCAGGGGTGCTGTTTGCCTATTCCGAACAATATGTGGCGCCCAACAACATCACCTTCGACCAGTCCGTCACCTTCCTGCTGGCGGTGACGATGGGCGGTCGCAAATCGCGGGTGGGGCCGATTCTGGGCTCGGCGATTGTGGTCTATCTGCCCAATCTGCTCGCCGATATTGAACAATTTCGTGTGGTGGCGGCGATCATTGCGGTCATTGCGGTGGTGATCGGGGCAATCCGGCTGTATCGCGGTGAGGCGAATAAGCGCGCCGCGTTGATCCCGGTGGCGCTGTGCGTGGCCTTCTTTGTGCTGTCGCAGGAAATGACGTCGATCACCGATTTCAAGCTGACGATTTACGGCCTGATGATCCTGTTCGTTGTCTATTACCTGCCCGAGGGCATTTACGGCTTTCTGCGCAATCTGGTTGGCAAGTTCCGCCCGGAATGGGTGCGCCCGCCGGTGGATATCACAGGTCTTGGCCGGGCGGAGGATGCCTGGGCGGCCACGGCACCGAAATCCGCATCCGATCAGCCTTTGCTGAAGGCGCGTCAGATTGTGATGCAGTTCGGCGGCCTCAAGGCTTTGGATCATGTGGATATGGACGTGATGCCGGGCACTGTGCACGGGCTGATCGGCCCGAACGGCTCGGGCAAATCGACCACGATGAACGTGCTGACCGGCATCTACAAACCCACCGCTGGCAGTGTCACATTTGATGGCAATGACATCACCGGGCTGGAGCCATCGCAGATCGCCGGTGTCGGCATCGCGCGCACCTTCCAGAATGTGCAGCTGTTCAGTGAGTTGACCTGCCTTGAGAACATCATGGTCGGTCTGCACCACACCTATCGCGCCAGCATGATCGAGATCGGTGCCGGGCTGCCCAATGCACGGGCGGAGGAAAAGCGGGCGCTGGCACGGGCGGCGAGCCTGTTGCGGTTCGTGGGGCTGGAGGCGTTGGCCAATGAAGAGGCGCGCAACCTGCCCTATGGCAAGCAGCGCCTGTTGGAAATCGCCCGCGCTCTGGCGCTCGATCCGAAGCTGCTGCTGCTCGATGAGCCCGCCGCTGGGCTGACAGCCCCCGATATCGCCGAACTGATCGAGATCATCGGCAAGGTCAAAGCGCACGGCATCACGATGATTCTGATCGAGCATCACATGGATGTGGTGATGAGCGTGTGCGACCGTGTGACGGTGCTGGATTTCGGCCAGAAGATCGCCGAGGGCAAACCCGCTGAGGTGCAAGCCAATGAGCGCGTTATTGCCGCCTATCTCGGCACCACCGTTGAACTGGCCTGAGGAGGCGCGCGATGCTCACCGTTGAGAAACTCGTCGCCGGTTACGGCAAGGTGAAGGTGCTGCACGAGATTTCGCTCGACGTGCAGGAAGGCCAGTTGGTCACGCTGATCGGCTCCAATGGGGCCGGCAAAACCACCACGCTGCGGGCGCTGTCGGGCATGATCAAGCCGGAATCAGGCTCGATCCGCATCGGCGGGGAGGAGATTGCAGGCATCGAATCGCACCAGATCACCCGCCACGGTCTGGCGCATTCACCCGAAGGCCGCCGGGTGTTTCCGGTGTTGTCGGTGGAAGACAATTTGGTGATGGGGGCGTTCACCCGCCTGACCGGCGCGCGCCCGAAAGGCGATGTGAAGGCCGATCTGGCGCGGATGTATGAGCTGTTCCCGCGTCTGGCTGAGCGTCGGCTGCAATTGGCGGGCACGCTGTCGGGGGGCGAGCAGCAAATGCTGGCAATGGCGCGGGCATTGATGCTCAACCCGAAGGTTCTGCTGCTCGATGAGCCGTCAATGGGCCTTGCCCCGAAGCTGGTGGAGGAGGTGTTCTCCATCGTCTCGCGGCTGAAGGCGGCCAAGGTGACGATGCTGCTGGTGGAACAATTCGCAGCCGCCGCCTTGGAGGTAGCGGATTTCGGATATGTGTTGGAGAATGGCCGTATCGCCGCCTCCGGTCCGGCAGAGCGGCTGAAGAATGATCCCGCCGTGCGCGCCGCTTATCTGGGGGCTGCGCATTAAGGCGGGTGGATTGCGCCGGGCGGAGTCTGCATGAGCCTGTTTGATCGCGCTTTGGTGCCATTGCCGGAATTGCCGGAACTCTTTGACTGGCAAGGCATTTCCTGCCGCCTGACACGTGGGCCTTTGCCCAGCGTGATCGTGGCGCTGTTGCCGCGTCAGGAGATCGAGATCAATCCCGCAGCCTTGTTGTGGAAAGACGAGGCGGCAAATCTGCGCAGCGAGACGGGCGGCGTGGTGATCATGCGCGGTCCGGCGCGACTCGGACTATCGCTTGGAGTGATCGGTCAGGCATTTCCGGTGCCGGTGCTGCCTGGCGATTCTGTGCAAATCCGTGCCGGGCATTTCCTGTTCTCGGTGGGCGCAGAGCGTCGGGTGGGCCAGATTCGTGGGCTGGCTGATCGGATCAGCGGCGGCAACGGGGCATCCTTCGACAGTTTCCGCGCGGGCGAATATGGCGCGACGGTGTGGGTGCAAAGTGCTGGCGGCGTGCTGGAGCGCTCCTTGGCCGATGGCGAGGCGCTGGATGTTCGCCCCGATGCCTTCCTGGTCAAGGATGACAGCGCTGGGCTTGAAACCCTGATCTCGGGTGAGGGTGGCGACACGCGCTCGGTGGTCTGGCCCTGCCTGCGCCTGACCGGGCCGGGACGGGTGGCGGTGCAGTCGGGGCAGGTGAGTGTGACTGAAACATCGCCCCCCGCGGCGGAAGCGGCCCCGCATCGTTCGCGGATGTTCGGAATTGATTTCCCCTTACGCGGCAAACGCTGATCAGCCGCCCTCGCCGTGCCAGACGGTCTCGGTGTGCTCGATAAAAAACGCCCGGTATTCCGGCGACACGCGCGGGGCGAACAGGCCGAGTGCCACGATGGTGGCCTGGGCGGCGAGCAGGAAAATCGCCAACAGCAATGTGATATAGGGGCGCATCGTCAATATGCCGAGTTCGCCGCCACAAACCACAATCCCAGTGTGGCGGCGTGGAGCAGGGCGAGTGTGGTGCACAGGGCGGCAAAGGTGAGGCGGTTGGTCACGCGGCCCATCCATTCGGCCAAAGTCAGCAGCACAAGTGGGCTGGTGGCCACGAAGCGCGGCAGCGAGTGCAATGCGGTTGAGGCTGGCAGCAACACGCCAGCCGCCAGAAACCACGCCTCCACAAACCGTCGCCGCCACGCAAGTTTGGCGGCCAGAGCCAGACCGGCCAGCGCCCAAGCGGCATCATAGCTTTGGCTGGGCGGCGCTTTCGGGTCGATCAGATTGGCCCAATCCCATTGTGCCAAGCCATGCGAAAGCATCGCCAACGGGCCGATCCAGTGGCGGTCCCATAGGACCTGCACATGGCTGAACGTCATCGCATCGCCGGTGGCCACATATTGCGCGGCCATATAGAGCGACAGGCCGAGCGGGGCGATGGCCAGTGGCAGCAATGTCTCGCCGAGCAGTTCCACCCGGTCAGCGCGCAGGCGGCCCTGCCAGAGATGGCGCATGCGCTCCACCGCCAACGGCACCAGCATCAACACCCCGGTCGGGCGGGTGGCGCAGAGCAGGGCGATGAGGGCGGCGGCGAGCAGAATGCGGCGTTCGGCCAGCATCAGCATCGCCCCCAGCAACAGCATGCTGAACAGTCCCTCGCTGTAGACGGCCGAGAAAAAATAGCCATACGGCGCCAGAATCAGCACCAGCAGCAGCAGGTTCTGATCCAAAGCCGGTCGGGTGCGACGGGCATAGGCGAAGGCGGTGAGGATGAAGCCAAGATAGAGCAGGTTAGACGCCACCATGCCCGCCGCTTCCTGCGAGGCGAGTTCCGATGTGGTGCGCATCACGGTGAAAAAGACGCGCAGCACCAGGGGAAACAGCGGAAAAAACGCCCAATGTGGCAGCGAGCCGTAATTGGCGAATTCGGCATCCGCGCCATAGCCGGAATAGCCGATGCGCAGATACCATCCGCAATCATATTGGCACATGGCATCGGTCAGTGCGCCGAATGGCAGCGATAGCAGCTTGTAAAGCGCCAAGCGCCACAGCACGGCCAAAATGGCCATCGCAATAAGGGGGCGCTGCAGCTTCATGCCGCGTGCCTATAGCAGACAAATCGCATTAGCAATGTCACTTCTCAATTCCCTTCGCACGATGCATGTTCGTGGTAACGAAAACATCGAAGGGAGAGTCCGATGCGTCACGCCATCATTGCCACCAGCGTGGCTGTGCTGCTTACCACTGCCGCAGCGCAGGCCGGAGAGGTGCGGATTTCCTGTTATTCCGACGGCAATGAGTGTGAATCCACCGAGATTCTCGCCGCTCGCTTCATGCAGGCCAATCCGGACATCAAAGTCAGCATCGACAAAATCCCCTTCAAGGCGATCCAGGAAAGCCTGCCGGTGCAGCTTGCCGCCGGACAAGGGCCGGACATTGTGCGCACCACTGATTTCGGGCCGATCATGAAATACATGCTCGATCTGACGCCCTACGTGAAAGACCCCGCCTATTGGGAAGCCAATTACGGCGGCACGCTGGGGTGGATGCGCCGCGATGCGAAGGATCATGGCATTTACGGCCTGATGACACAGCTGACCATTTCCGCCCCGCTGGTCAACAAAACGCTGTTTGATCAGGCCGGTGTGGCGGTGCCCAAGGCGGGGGCGAGTTGGGATGAGTGGGCGGCCGCGGTCAAGAAGGTCAAGGACGCCACCAAGATCGTCGGCGGCATGGCGTGGGATCGATCCGGTGCGCGT
>Ga0316222_1001245_pt1 | contig 32133 bp, 17 predicted proteins | sample TBH18011metaG_FD_206008 | JGI IMG/M metagenome (GOLD analysis project Ga0316222, IMG submission 206008) | Freshwater microbial communities from Trout Bog Lake, Wisconsin, USA - TBH18011 | ecosystem: Environmental > Aquatic > Freshwater > Lake > Hypolimnion/Profundal zone | place: USA: Wisconsin... | reverse complement strand
CTGTCAAATATTCTTAATCCCAATATTGATTTCGTCGCTCGTTTCCTTCGGAAATCACCCTCCGAAAGTCACGCTACGAAGCACTGTGGTTTTCCACTGTACTTGATGATGTAGTTCACATAGACATTCTTGGGGCGGGTTTCGGAGCCGCCATTGGGATCGGTAACAAAGCCGTCAGCTCGACCGGTATCCGCCGTCCATTCACTGCCATGTATCCCTGACCCATTGTATCCTTGAGCATAACCGATCTCCCTTGAGCCAGTGTGAGTGTGTGACTTAAATTGATCCAATTGATAACTGCCCACAGTGTTGTTCGTATTGCCGCCCGATATGCTGGCTCTGGCGTCGCCCGGATCGGCATAGGCGTCACTTCTTGTGCCATTCACACCCCGCAGGAAAAGTCCGCGACAATCTGGAAGATTAAAAGTTGTCGAGCCATCGCCCACGCCCGAAGCCGTGCCAAGGACTGCGAACAGCGCGGCATATTGAGTCCGACTGATAGCCGAGCCATCACACAGCAGCCAGCCATTCGGGGCGTTCGTGCCCATATAGGCAATGACCGCGCCGGGCGGATTCAACGCTGTGGCCTGCGGCGACACCAATGAGAGCGCATACGGCGCAGGCGTCAATTGCTGGCGCGGTGTCAGCGCGGCAAAGGTGTTGGCCCCGGCGGGACTCACATTCATCTGCACCCAATAATTCGTGCCAGTGAACACACCCGCGCCAAAATCCAGCGACACGGTGAACAAGCCATTGGTCACCGCCACGGCGCTGTTGGTGATCGGCCCGGCAATCTGGTTGCCGGACACATTGGCGTCATAGACAGCGAACGTCATATCATAGCTGCCATTGGCGGCATTCGCCCCGGCATTGAGCCGCCCTTGGTAAGTAAAGGCCGTGGTGCCTTGGGCGAAGGTGTGACCGGCACTGATGGCCAGCACGATGGAAACCAGGATGGTATTTAGGATTTTCATGGTTGGTTAATTGGTGGGTGAATGACGGTTTATGTGCGGTTAAAGTCGGCAAGCGTATCAGCCTTTTAGATGGAAACTCGTTCTGCTTTTCGCGGTGGTTCCTTCCAATAAAAATTTCCTCCCAAATCTCATACAGATTTATGGCGATTTGAGCCCAACCGGCGCAGAATGTCAAGCGCTTATACTCTGCATTAGAAGGAAACAACGCTGCCTCCGGCGTTTTCGGCCGTCCCGTCGGGACTTTTATAATCCACGGCCGGCCCGGCGTTGAAATGCCAAGCGATGGTCATTCGTCGCGCCGAGACGCGGCCCCGGGTGGCGGGTGCTTATCATATGTATTAGCAGGACTGACAGCTGGCGACGCGATAATAATTTCTACTTGCGGTTGCGGGCGGACAGGAGTAAAACGTAATCCGCGCTGCGCCAGTCGGTTCGGCGTAGCAGGCAAAATTAAATAATCGGTTGCGGCTTGGGCTTCTGCCTGCGGGTCTGGCCGCTCGGAGATAAAAGTTATGAGTTACATTGACCCTGATCAACTGCATGGGGCACTGGATGGTTTGATCACCTTCACCGGCAAGAACAGCGATACGCTCACCACCAAAGGATTGGATCCCGTCAAGACCACTGCCAACCTGACCGTTATTCGCGACGGGCTTAAGGGCACGAAAGACATCCGGGACGACAAGAAAACTGAACTGACCACTGCGCAACAGGCTTTTGCCGCCGCCGCGTCCAATAATTATGCCGCCTTCAGCAGTGCGGTAGACGCCATCGCGGGTGCCTTGGGCAAAGCCACGCCCCTCGGCAAACAGGCGTTGAACTACCGCAAACACCTCAACGCCACCACCACCCACACCCCTCCTGAGCCAACTCTGCCGGTAACGGGCACAAAATAAGCCGATTTTTCATAAGCCGTTCAGCTTTAGGCTACACCGGACCCACTTTTGCAAAAAGCGGGTCCGCTTTTTGTAAAGGCGGGCTGGCTTTTCCCGACGGCGAGGTCGCTTTTTGAAAAAGCGGGTCCGCCTTTCCCGAAGGCGGGTCGAGAGTTGGCGACGGCGAGGTCGCCGACGGCAAAGGCGGGTCAGCTTTTTTCAAAGGCGGGTTCGCCTGCGGCGTCGGCGAGTCCGCTTTTCCCGACGGCGGGGTCGCTTTTTTAAAAAGCGGGTTCGCCGATGGCGACGGCGGGCGGGATTTTGTGGCCGGCGGACCGGATTTTGCCGAAAAGTTTGAGCCGGTTCGCCCCGGCTGCTACCATGGCGCGAATGGCGAAACCCAATTTCATCGAACTGCCGGGCTGCGAGCCGATCAACATCCTGTTTGAGGATCGCTCGGTCATCGCGATTGACAAGCCGCGCGGCTGGATGCTCGTGCCGGATTCGTGGCGCAAGACGAACTGGAACTTGCAGACGGCGATTGATTCGTCCATCCGCGCGGACGATTTCTGGGCGCGCTCGCGCAACCTGCGCTATCTCCGCCACGTCCACCGCCTCGACGCGGACACGAGCGGCGTGATGCTCTTCGCCAAAAGCGAGGGCGCGATGCGCGCGCTGGGCGAGATGTTCGAGTCGCGGCGGATGGAGAAAACCTACCTCGCCGTCGTCGAAGGCGTGCCGCGCGAAAAGGAATGGACCTGCGAACTGCCCATCGGCCCGGATCCGAAAAATTTCGGCAAGATGCGCGTGGATCACACGGAAGAAGGCAAGGAATCGGAGACGCATTTCCGCGTGCTGTTGAGCAATGAGCGCTTCACGCTCATCGAGGCGAGTCCGCTGACGGGGCGAACGCATCAAATCCGCCTGCACCTTGCCGAGTCCGGCAGCCCGATCATGTGCGACGAAATTTACGGGCGCGTGGAAAAGGGTTTTCGCCTCGGCCTGCGCGCGGTGCGGCTGGCTTACAAGGACACGTTCACGCGGCGGCCAGTGAACATCCTCGCGCCGGTGCAGGATTTTCTAAAGGAGTTTAGTTTCAAGCTCACGCCGGAATTGGAAAAGGAAAAATGGGTGCGGCGGCCATTTGTGCCAAAAGAAAACAAAGAGGCGGCGCAGCAGCACCGCCCTACCAAATCAACTCACGGCGACGTGACGCGGTAGAAGCGCGTGCGGAAATTGGCCGCAGTGCGGTCGGTGAACGTGAGCGAGCTGGTGGTGGCGGTGAAGTTGGTGAGGTTCACCCACGGAACGGGACTGCCCGCCAGATTGGTCGTTGCCTGGATGTGGTAGCCGAAGTTGGTCGTGAAGGTGAGGTTGAAAACAAATCCGCCAGGCTGCCAGGACATTGCCGTGCCGAATTGCGCGGACGCCACGGGCGCGTTGGTGGCGAGGACGGCCAGACTGAATTCGCTGGTGTTGCCGCTGGCGTCCGTCGCGGTGGCGGTGAAGTATTGGCCGGAATAATTGGCAACGGTGTTGGTCAGCGAGAAACTGGCGTTGCCGGAGCCGTCGGTGGTCACGCTGACGGTGCCGGCATAAAACTGGCCTTCGCCGTAGCCGCCGATGTTGAGGTCGGGCTGAAAGTTGCGGTAAACATCAATCAAGAAACTGCCGTTGGTGGCGCTGTTCAAGGTTCCCGAAATGACGGTGCCGGTCCCGTAGCCAAACGCGTTGGTGATGACAGGGAAATTTTGCAGATTGTTCGGGCCGGTGTCGCCATCACCGACATCGTTGGGCGTGACGTAGGGATAATATTCATTGCCGACCAGGTGAATGCCCATGTAATTGTCGAAAAAGGAATTGCCGCGGATGGCATTGTTCGTCGTGCCGGCATCGTATAAGACCACGCCGAGAAAACTCGCGGCGGTGATGACGTTGCCGGCACCGGGATTCACGCCGCCGATGAAGTTGCCCGTCGCGCCATTTTGCAACTGAACATTGACGGAGCCGGCGACGCCATTGGTGCCGGTGAAATCGGTGCCGATAAAATTGCCCTCAACGAAATTTCCACTGGTGCCCGGTTCGCTGATCAAAACATCGTAGGAAGAGTTGCCGGAGACATAGTTACCCGCGCCGGCGACCGTGCCGCCGAGCGTGTTGTTCGTGGCGCCATCGTAAAAATAAACGCCGTAATAATTGGGCACCGGCGTCAATCCATCCGCGCCGAGACCGATGTAGTTTCCCTCGATCACGTTGCCGCTGGTGCCGGAGCCGGCCACCTGCACTCCGTAGGCGTAATACGGGCCGTTGGTATTGCCGGAAATGACATTGCGCGCGCCGGCGGTGGTGCCGCCGATGAGATTGCCGGTCGCCCCGGCCGCCAGAAACACGCCGCCGATGGTGTTGGGCACCGCGTGACTGCCGCTCGTGTCCGTGCCGATGTAATTGCCGAGAACGACGTTCGCAGTCGTATTCGTGGTGAGGATAACGCCGTATTCTGAATTGCCAGAAAGAATGTTTCCACCAGCCGCATTGGTGCTGCCGATGATGTTTCCACTCGCGCCGTTGCCGATGAACACTCCGCTCTTTCCGTTGGCGAGCGCGTTCGAGCCGCTGCCATCGGTGCCAATATAATTTCCGAAGACGACATTGCCGGTTGTGTTGGTGTCGGTGATGAAGACGCCGTATTGCGAATTGCCGGAGAGAACATTTCGTTGCAGCGCATTGGTGCCACCGATGATGTTTCCGCTCGCGCCGGCCGCGATGAGAATTCCCTGATACGCGTTCGGCGCGGCGTTGGTGCCGGTGGCAGCGACGCCGAACCAACAGCCGGAAAGGGTGTTGTTCGTCGCGTCCGGATATAGCAGCGTCACGCCGTTCCAGTCGAAGCCGGTGAACGCAAGGTTTTTCAACTGGTTGCTCGACGAATAAACCAGCACCGTGTCCGACGTGAAGGTTTCAGGCAGGATTTGCGAGGCATCCACGATGATGAGCGGCTTGCTGGTAAAACCCGGCTGCGTGGAGCCGTCAATCACCATGCCGTTGGCGACGAGCGGCGGAAGGTGGCCGGTGAGATGGAGGTTGAACACGCCGTTGCTGTAACCGGGGTCGCTGGTCGGAATGTTGAATTTGACCGTCGTGCCGGGATGATCGCTCGCGTAATAAATCGCCGCGCGCAGACTGTTGGTGCCGAAATCGGCGGTGGTGGTGACGACGTTGGTGAGCGTCGCGGCAGGCGGATAAAGATACGCCAGCGCCGCACGGTCGCCGGGACTGAGACAATAATTGCCCAGGCGAAACTGGTAGCGCGGAAAATTAGGGGCCTTCGGTTGCTGCGTGGCGAGCACGCCGGGATTGGTCGAAACAAAATCCCAGCCGAGGTGCATCACGGATTCGTAATCATAATTTCCATTCGTGACGGTCGTGTTGTCGGGAATGAACCAATGCAGGTTGGCCGGCTCGTCCGTGATGTTGTTGGTCAGAACGGCGATATAATTGGTCGCGTCGGGCCGGATGTTTTCATGATTGAAACCAAACGAATGGCCCATTTCGTGGCAGACCTGCGCGCGGCTCAAACTGGAAACGGTGACAATCTGCGGATTATAGCCGCCGCCGGATACATAATCTTGAAAGTTGGTGTTGTAGCAGAAAAGAATCCAGTTCGGCTGGCTGGTGTGCGGCACGAAGCGGACATTGGCGGCCAGTTCCCATTCGCGCAGGGCGGCGAGATAGGTGTTGGTTTCTGCGGCGGTGAGATTGTTAGTGAAGGCATACGGCACGATGCCGCCGGGCCAGGGAACATTGGCTGGCGAGGTGCCGGCGTAAAAATTTCCGGCCCAGGCCGTCCGGCAGAGCGCCAGGAACAAAACCACCGTCAGGCGCAAAAGAAACAAGTGCGTCGCGCTAGCTTTTCGAATTGCTTGTCGGGTAAAGTAATTTTGCATGGCACAAAATCACGAATTTTGACTCCGGTAAACAATTTACCCGATATTTAAAATTTGTCATCGAACAAATAAGCAACCGAAATGCGCAAAAAAGGCGCTGTTTCACAGCGCCTTTTTTGCGGAGCGGTTTCAGTTTAATTCGCGTAATGGACGCCGCAGCCGTAGGGCTTGGTCTGCGTGACGGTGACGGGCTTGCCGGCGAGCAGCTCGTCCACGGCGGCGCGGACATAATTTTTCGCCGTGCGCGGATCGCCGAACGGTTGCGGCCGATTGTCAATCGCGCCGTCATAAGCCAGCGTGCCGTCGGCGGCGATGACAAAACAATGCGGCGTGGTCCTCATGCCGTAAAGATGGCCGATGTCGCCGGCGTGGTCGTCAATCCACGCGGTCGCGGCGATTTTCAAGTCCGCCCATTCCTTCTGCGCCTGCGCCGGCGTGCGGTAGCTGAAATTATTCGTGTTCACGGAATCCACCAGCAGCCACACGATGCCCTTGGCCGCGAGCTCCTTTTGCAGCTCCTGCATCGCGCCGATGGCGTAATGGTTATGGCAAAACGGGCAGTCGGAATTATAGGACTCGATGACAACAATCTTGCCTTTGTAATCCGAGAGCTTGACGGTCTTGCCGTTGATGTCGGTGCCGGTGAAATCGGGAGCGGGCTTGCCGATTTCCACGGCAAACGTGGAGGTGGCGATTCCGAGCAAGGCCGTCAAGGCGGTCAATTTGATGATCTGTTTCATGGTTTTAATTTTATTTGGAAACTTCGGTGCCCTCGAATGGCAGCGCGGTGGACTTGACGTTCACCAGCGGACCCAATTCATAGACGTTGGTGTAGCCGTAGGTGTAGAGATTGACAAAGGTGGAAATGTTCAGCGACGCGGCGGGCGCCTTTGAGGCAAAGGCCACCGGACTGCCCAGAAAGTTGTTGTTGCAATAAATCAGCACCTTCGTGCCCTTGGCAGGAATCGTCTGCGCCAGGTCATCCGCCGTAAAATCCGGCAGGCTCAAATTCACCGCCCCCTTCAGATGCCGCAGCTTAAATTTGGCCGCGCTCCGGGCGTCCAGCAGGACCACGCCCGGTTCCGCCATCGCCTGCAAAAACTGCGCCTCGGTCAGCCGGTGCGCCGCGCGGATGGCGTCCACCTCCCGCGCATTCGCCAGAAACGCCGGGTAGTTGATGAGTCGGTTGGTGATGGCGGTCTGGGCTTCCCCGCCGGACACGAGCAGAACCAGCAGGAGACCGACGGCGAAAAGTATTTTCATGCTTCAATTCAGTTTGGTTAACGACCGCATCAGGTCAGACGCCGGCCGCCGCCGTTTGGTTCAAAGAAAAATCACTTCGCCGCGCGGTCGAGCGCATCGAGCACAATGCCCGGCGTCAGGACTTCGGGGAGGACAATCGCCGCCACATCACGATCCTTCGGATAAACCAAAACGAGCGGCACGCCGGCGCGGTGGTAGCGGTTCAATTCCGTCGTGATGGCGTCGGGAAAGTGCGTGTAATCACCGAGCAGCGCGACGGCATTGAGCGATTTGATTTTTTCGCGGACGGAAGAAATTTCGAGGCTGGTCTTTTTGTTCACCTGACAGGTTAGGCACCAGTCCGCCGTGAAATCCACCAGCACAACCTTTCCGGCGGCGCGTGCCGTCGCGACGGCTTCGGGGCTCCAGCGCTGCCAGTCAATGCCGTCGGCGGAATCTTTCAGCGAACCGGTGGCGCCGGCATCCGGCATTGCCTTGCGCCAGTCCAGTTCCTTTTCCAGCGCAAACGCGTAGCCGCCGGCGAGCAGAATCAACACCATCGTCAGCGCAACGCCCTGACGAGAACGCCCACGCTGGACAAATTCGCCGAAAATCCACGCGGCAAACGCGACGACCACCAGAAAGATGCCAAGCCACAAAACATTTTTGCCGTAGCTGCTGGCGGCGACATTGAACAGCCAAACCACGGTGGCGAGCATCGGGAAACCCATCGCGATCTTGAATTTTTCCATCCACGCGCCGGGCTTCGGCAGGAATTTCAGCCACGCCGGATTCCAGCTCAGCAAAATATACGGCGACGCCAGGCCGAATCCGACGGTGAAAAAAATCAATACGATGACCGCCGCGCTTTGCGCGAACGCGAAGCCGAGCGCGGCGCCCAAAAACGGCGCGGTGCAGGGCGTCGCGAGCACGGTGGCCAGCACGCCATTGAAAAACGCGCCCGCCGCGCCGTGCTTGGAGGCGAGTTCGCCCGCCGCGCCGATGGCGCGTCCGCCAAGGATGACTTCAAACACCCCGAACAGGTTCAGCGCGACGAGCGTGACAAGCGTGGTCAGGCACACGATGAAAACCGGGCTGCCAAACTGCATGCCCCAGCCGGCGTGATGTCCCGCCGACTTCACGCCGATGACCAAAGCAGCGAGCGCAAGAAATGAGAGCAGCACACCGAGCGCGTAGATCAGGCCGAGGTTGCGGACGCGGCGCGGCTCGCTTTTCGCCTCGCTGACGAAGCCGAGGATTTTCAGCGCGATGACCGGCAGCACGCACGGCATGATGTTGAGAATCAGCCCGCCGATGAAGGCGAAGATCAGCATCCGCCAGAGCGATTGCGCGGGCAATGACGGCGATGATACGGCCGGGGCTGAAATTATTTCGTTGGCTGGAGCTTGGTCGGCAATTGGAAATTTAATCGCGTAACTTTTGGCTGTGATGCCTTTTTGAATAAACCAAACACCTGAAATTTCTTTCGGCCAATCACCGGAAAATTTCTTTACAGATTTGCGTAAATAAATTTCGCGAGTGGTTTTTTGTAGGACTGCTAAAGCGATACTTTCCGTCAAAGCTTGAACCTCAAAGTTGTCATTGCTGTCTGGAAAAAAGTCGTCCGAACGATCAAGTTCGTTGGAATCGCTTGGTAATCCAATGATTAAATTACGCGTGTCGTCGTTGGTAGTTTTTTCCCACCACGCTTGAATTGTCAGATTCGGCCATGGCTTTGGCACCCTACTGTTCCACGATTCAATCGCCGCCGCATCGGCAGAAGTTTTATTTTCATTGCCGACATTGAGGACGACCTGAACTCCTGCGCTCGCGGGAATGCACGACTCCTTGCATTCGAGCCATGAAACTTTGGCGGCGAGATTCAGCGGGCCGGCGGGCAGATTGCTCGCCAGCGTGAGCGGCACGAGCAGCATGACTTCATTTTCGTAGCCGTAAGTGGTGACTTCGGCGGGCGGCAGTTTTTCCGGCAGCGGCCATTGGATTTCGCCGGCGGTGACGCCGGCGGGAAGCTGCCATTTGATTTCCGTGGCCTGGCCGGCGTCGCCGGGATTTTTCCAGTAGGTGTGCCAGCCGGGTTCCATCTTCAAATCCACGCCCGCCCAGATGGTGTCGCCGGGCTTGGCGGTTTCGGCGGACAACAGCAGTTGCACCTGCGTGTGCGCGGCGTGCGCGCAAACCAAGCCGAGCATCAGGACTGCCAGTGACAATAAATTTCGCACCGTCATACGATACTTGGTTCCGCCCAATGTCACAAACTTTTAGCCATGGTTTACTTTACGGTGCGGATTTCAGCCGGTAAAACCGGCTGTTCGCACGGGTGGTATCGGTCATCTGCCACTGACCGCCGGCGGCGGCATTGGTGGAAATATCCGCCCAGGTTGCCAGATCGGCGCTGGCCTGAACGACGTAATTTGAGCCCGCCGTGCCGCTGCAATTCAGCGTGATGCTGCCGTCCGCGTTCGGAATAATTTGGGCGATGACGGGCGGTGGCATGGCGACCGTGCTGACCAGACTGTTTTGTGTCCGCACATTGTCCGTGCCGCCGCCACCGCCGGACGAGCGGACGCGCACGGCCAGCACGGCATTGGAGCTGGTCACGCTACCAACCACATTGCTGACGGCCAGCGCATACGCGCCGGCGTCATTCGTCGTCACATTGGCAACGGCCAGCACGCTGGTGAGCGAGCCGGAAATGTTTCCGCCATCCGTAAGCGCCACGCCATTTTTCAACCACTGGTAGCTGAACGGCGCGCTGCCATTAACCATCGCGCTGAACGCAACCGTTGAACCGGTTCTAACTGTCTGGTTCGTCGCTTGGATTGTGAACACCGGCGGCAGCCAGACAGTGAGCGTGGCGACGGCGCTGGTGGCGCTACCGGCAAAATTGGTGATGATCGCAAAATAAGCGCCCGCATCGTTCGTGGTAGTGCTGGCGATGCTGAAAGCGAGATTGGTCGCGCCGGAAACGGCCTTCGTCCCCTTAAACCACTGGTAGCTGAATGGCGCGCTGCCGCTGTTGCCCACGCTGAAGCCGGCGGCGGTGCCGGCCGCCACCGCCTGGCTCGCGGGCTGCGCGGTGATGACCGGCGGCGCAATCACCGTCACGGCGCTGCTGTTGGTCACGCTGCCGACCGGATTGCTGACGACGACGAAATAGTTGCCGGAGTCGTTGGTCGTCACCGCAAAAATTTTCAGCGCGTTGGTCGTGGCTCCGGCGACGGCCGCGCTGTTCACCAGCACTACGCCATTTTTGAACCACTGATAACTCAACGGTGCGCTGCCCGTCGCGGTGACGCTGAAGGTGAGGTTCGTCCCCGCCCTGACCAGGTTGCCCGCCGGCGCGACGGCCGTGCGTGGTGTCGGCGTGATGCGCAGCGAGGCGGTAATGGTCGGCGGCTTCAGCACCGTCAGCGTCGCGACCGGGCTGGTCGCGCTGCCATAGGCGTTCTTAACGACTACGGTGTAATTGCCGTTGGCCGTGGTTGCGACCTTCGCCAGCGTGAGCGAACTGGCCGTCACGCCGGAAACGGTCTTGCTGTTGGAAATTTTGGCACCGTTCTTCAGCCATTGGTAAGTGAACGGGGCGGAGCCGGTGACGGCCACGGTGAGGACGGCGTTGCCGCCCACGGCCACGAACTGACTGGCCGGCGGACCGGTGATGATGGGCGAGGAATTTACGGTCACGCTCGCGCTGGCACTGGTGACGCTGCCGAACGCATTGCTGACCACGACGAAATAATTTCCCACCTCGTTCGTCGTCAGCGCGGCGATGGTCAAAATGTTTGAGGCCGAACCGGAAATATTCCCGCCATCCGCCAGCGCGCCGACGACATTGAACCACTGATAGGCCAGCGGCCCGGTGCCACTCGCGACAACCGAAAGCACGACATTGCTGCTCAACGCGCCAAACTGCGTGACGGGTTGCGTGACAATGGCCGGCGGAAACTGCACGGTCAAAACGGCGGCGGAACTGGTCGCGCTGCCGGCGGCGTTGGTGACGGTGACGGAATAGCTGGCGGCATTGGTGGTCGTCACACTGGCCAGCGCCAGCGCGGCGGAATTCGCGCCGGCGATGGCAACACCATTTTTCAACCATTGATACGTCAGCGGCGCCGTGCCGCCGGCGGTGACGCTGAACGAAGCCGGATTGCCGGCGACCACGCTGACATCCGCCGGTGCGGTCACGATGGTCGGCGGCACCAACACCGTCAGCGTCGCGGAGGAACTCGCGATGGTGCCGACGATGTTGGTGACGACAACGGAATAGTTGGCCGCGTCATTCGTCGTGACGACGGCAAGCGTGAGGACATTCGAGAGCGCGCCCGAAATTGGCACGCTGTTTTTTAGCCATTGAAAACTCAGCGGCGCGGTGCCGCTGGCGGTGACGGTGAACGAAACCGGATTGCCCTGCACAATGCTAGCGTTCGCCGGTTGCACGGTGATGGCGGGCGGAGCCAGCACGGTCAGCGTGGCGGCGGCGCTCGTGACGCTGCCGACGGCATTGGTGACGGTCACAGAATAATTCGCCGCGTCCGCCGCCGACACACCGGTCAGCGTCAGCGTGGCGGAAGTTGCCCCGGAAATGGCGACGCCGTTATTAAGCCATTGATAAGCCAGCGGCGCGGTGCCGCTCGCGGTGACGGTGAAAGTAACATTGCTGCCCGCGAGCACTGTTGCGCCAGCCGGAGGCGTAACGATCGCCGGCGGAATGGCAACGGTGAGCGTGGCGGCGGGGCTGACGACGCCGCCTAGGCTGTTCGAGACGGCGACGGAATAGCTGGCCACATCGCCGCTACCGACGGCGGAAAGATTCAGCGTGGCGGTGGTGGCGCCGGAAACATTGCCGCCGTTCGCCAGCGGTGCGGCATTTTTCAGCCACTGATAAGTCAGCGGCGTGGAGCCGGCGGCGGTGACGGTAAAACTGGCGCTGGCTCCGGCGATGACGGAAACATTTGCCGGCGGCGTGGTGATGGTCGGCGACGAAACGACGGTGAGCGCGGCGTTGGAGCTGGTGACGGTGCCGGCGAGGTTGGAAACAATCACGGAAAAATTGCCGGCGTCCGTGGTGGCGAGCGTGGCGACGGTCAGGTTACTGGAAGTGACGCCGGAATATTTCGTCCCGTTGGCGATGGCCGCGCCGTTTTTCAGCCAGGAATAACTTAATGGCGCGCTGCCGCTGGCGGTCACCGAAAAAATCGCGCTGCCGCCGACCGCCTGCGTCTGCGGCGACGGCTGGCTCGTGATGGCCGGCGGCAGAACCACCGTCAGCGCGGCGTTGCTGCTGGTGACGGTGCCGACGCTGTTGCTCACCAGCACGGAATAATTGGCCGCGTCCGTCGCGGAAACATTGGCGAGCGTAAGCGTGGTGGTGGCGGAGCCGGAGACGTTTCCGCCATCGGCCAGCGGCAAATTATTTTTCAACCAAAAATACCCCAGCGGCGCGGTGCCGCCGACCGTGACGGTGAACGAGGCGCTTTTTCCCGCGACGACACTGGTTGCCGCCGGCTGGCCAGTGATGGCCGGCGCCGTGGGCGCGGACGAACCGGTGATGGTAATGGTGATGTTTTGTGAGAGCTGTGCGTTGCCGGGACTGACGACCCAAACTGTGGTCGGATAAGTGCCAGCCGTCGTCGGCGTCCCGTAAATGACGCCGCCGATGGTGGACGCGCCATTCACCCATGATGATTGAAAGGTCAGCCCCGGCGGCATGGTGAGGGTTGAGGTGGCGGTATTGGTCAGCAAAGCGGAAGTCACAGTGCCGGACTGCAGGTAAAGATAATCGCTCCTCGCTGCCTGGTTGCCGCCGCCGATGGAGCACACCACGTTGTTGCTGAAATAAGTTCCGACCGTGCCGCTGAACGCGCTGGGCGAGGTGAACACCGAGGTCGCCCCGGAAACCGCGTCCACCGCGCCGATCGCCGCGCCCGCACCGATGCCCCAACGCAGGATGATCGCAAAGCTGGATCCGGCGGCAGGGCTGGTGATGATGTTCCGCAACAGCGGCATTAGTTGCAGCGCGGCGGCCAGCAGCAAAGGCAATGTTCGGGTGAGTCGCTTCATTTCAAGAGCAGTTAAATTAAAATATTATTACGTCCAAATTTCAGTTGCAGCCGCAGCCACCGCCGCCTACGCCGCTGCCACCGCTGGCTTCCTCGCGCGAGAACCAGATGTGTTCCGCCTGCGCCTTCCCAAGTGGGTCGCGGTCGCCGCGCATGGTGTAATCCGCCAGCGTCCCGCGCTGCCATGGTTTGACATTAGCGCAGCCGCTGCCAACCATAAGCATGGCGGAGGCCAACAGAAAAAAAGCTTTGTTTTTCATGGGTTTCATTTCAACAGGGATTCAATTTCGGTGATGTATTCCTTGCGCGTGTCCTCACCGTGGAAACCGTTGTGCAGAAACCGCACTTTGCCCTCGCCGTCCAAAACAAACGACGTCGGCATCGTCGCCGGCTCCGCCACCGCCACAAGTTTTTGATCGCCGTCGCGCACGACAGTGAAAGAGACAGCGTGCTTTTCGAGAAATTTGTCCATGTTCGCCTTTTTCTCGTCCACATTCACGGCGACGATGACGAGCTTGTCACCATATTTTTTCTGGAGCTCGTCCAGCACCGGGAACGACCTGGCGCACGGCGCGCACCACGACGCCCAGAAATCCACGATGACAACTTTGCCCTTCAGCGCGTCGGGCAGCTTGCCTTCGAGGTGGAAGGTGGCGAGGTCGGGCAAGGTGTCGCCAACCTTCAGCGCGGCTGACGCGGTGAAAAAGGTTCCGGCGAGCAGCGCCGCCACGGCGAATTTTTTAAGCGGGGATGTATTCATGGAATTTGCGGGAGTAGAGTTTGGTGGTTTCGGTCGTCACGGCACCGGCGGCGCCGGGATGAAGTTCGACGAGTTGCAAGCCCTCTTTCGCGCCGAGGATGCACACGCTGGTAGAAAGCAGGCCGGCAATGGTGCAACTCGGCGCGATAATGGACACGGCGCGGCAATCATTGAACGCGGGATAGCCGGTGCGCGGGTCGAGGATGTGGCCGTAGCGGCGGCCGTTGAAAATAAAATTGCGCAGGTAGTCGCCGGAACTGGCAACGGCGTGATCTGTGACCGCAACGCCCGCCCAGCATTTGCCGGGCTTGTTCGCGTCGTCGAGGCCAATCCACCAGAATTTTTTGTCGGGCGCATGGCCGCGCACGCGCACGTCCTGGCCGAAATCAATCATCACGTTCGGGATGCCGCGCGCGATGGCCATGTTCATCACACAATCCACGGCATATTCCTTGCCGATGCCGCCGAGGTCGAGCGCCATGCCGGCCTGCGGCAGAAAAATTCCGCCGGGGCGGCGCTGAATTTTATTCCAGCCGACCAACGCGCGCGCCGTTTGAATGCAGGCATCATCGGGCACGACCGGCGGATGCTGTTTCCAGTTCCACAATTTAATGAGCGGCAACGCGCTCGGGTCAAACGAGCCGCGCGTGAAGAAAAATAATTCCTGGCAGAGGTTGAACAACCGGTCGGTTTCGGGATCGGTTTCCACCCAATGTTCACCGGCGGCGGCGTTGATGCGGCCAATCAGGCTGTCGGGAATAAAACGCGAATAGCGCGCCTCAAACTGCGCCGTCCAGACGACAACGTCGCGCTGAAATTCGGCGGCGACAGCGGCGGGCACACCGTGGACATTCACGCGGCAACGCGTGCTCATGGCGCGGAACTCCAGCTGGTGCAGGCCGCGCTCCACCGAGGTCTGCGCGGACTGCGCGACGCGGGCGAGCACTTCCTGCGCTGAACTGGGGCTCGTGGTCACCATAAAAATGAAATGCCGGCGGTGTAAACATTGGCTTTCGGATACATGGCTGCCGGGGTTGCGCCGTCCAGGCCGTGCATCTCGTAGCGGTGATAGCCGACGACGATGTGAAAGTGGTCGTTGACGACGGCGGTGGCCTCCAAACCGGAGTCCGTCGAGTAAAATTCCGAAAGCCGGTAGTCGGATGATGCGTAATTCACCGGCGCATACGTTCCATATTTGGTATAATAAACATCTCCTTTAGTGCCGTAGCCGTAAAAACTGGCGGCCGACTGTTCGTAGAACCGGAAGAACGGTTCGACGATGAAGTGCTGGCCGAGCCACTGATGCCACGTCAGCCCGACCGTGTTCGCAATCACGTCGTAGGAATCATGGTAGAACCGGTAGGAACCTTCCAGACTCGCATTGACCGCATCGAAATGGTGGGTCAGCGAGGTGAGGACGACCTGCTTATTCCGATGGCTGGGGCGTTTTTCGGGATAGCCCGAAACAAAGTTGATGGGCGGCTGGTTCAGCGGAATGATTCCCACCAGCCGGTAAGGATCGCTCAAATAGCCGGAGTCATTGCCGTAGGTGAAGTCGGCACTGAAAGTGGTCTTGGGCGAAAGCAGCTGGTTCACACCGATAAACCCCTCGGTGGAATCTTTTTCATTCCAAAGAATCTGGGTTTTGCCAATGTGGTTGTTCTGCTGCTCCTGCCGCACCGAGTCAAAATTGTGGGAGACACCGTAGAGTAAAGTGGTGTTCTTCTCGTTGAAGTCAACCGCGTCGTTCAGCGACAGGCCGTAGGATATGTAATCGCTTTCCGCGCTGTAGGCGAAGCCGGGCGTGAGCGTGTGGCTGCCCAGCCTGCCGTCGAATTCCAGGCTGATGGAGCGGCGGTTGTCCTGCAGATGTGTGTATTTTGGCTGTCCGGTGGTCGCATCACGCATGCCCGTCGGGGTCGCACCGGAAATGCCGTCATAGACCAGTTCGCCCTTGGTGAGGACGGCGTCCGTCAGCTTCTGCTCGAAGTAAACCGAATGCGTGTTGATCGTCATCCGGTTGTTGTCCTCGTTGTAATACTCGTAGCGGTAGTCCACCTGGTCTTCAGCGTGAAGAAATCGCGGGAGACTCAAGGTGAGTCCGAGCGGCCAAGCGTGCCGCGTCAAGCTAACCGGCCGAAAATGATCGCGCTTTTTTATTGTCATATAATGATGAACATTCCCTAAATTTATGCCCAACCATAGCAACGCCTCCTTAAAAATCCGGGGCCTGAAGGATTAAAAAAAATTTATTATTCCAACGTGGTGGAAGAACGGAAGTGAAACAACCGCCGCCGGACGCGGGCAGCGTTACGGCTTTTCTTCGCGCAGCACGAAGCCCACACCGCGCACCGTGTGGATCAGCGGCCGCCAGCCGGGTCGGTCAATTTTCCGCCGCAGCAGCTTGATGTAGACGTTCACCACGTTGGTGTCGGAATCAAAATGCTGGTCCCAGACATGCTCGACGATGGCCGTCTTGCTCACCGGGCGAGGCGAAGCGTTGATGAGAAATTCCAACAGCGCAAATTCCCGGCGGGTCAGTCCGATTTTCTCCCCGCCGCGCCGTGCCTCGTGCGACACCAGGTCCAGCTCCAAATCGTCCACACGGATGAGGTTGGACGCCTGCGGACGCTGCCGGCGGAGCACCGCGCGCAGCCGCGCCAGCAGCTCGGAAATCGAGAACGGCTTGGTCAGGTAGTCGTCCGCGCCCGCGTCCAGCCCGCGCACCCGGTCCTCCACGTCGTCGTGCCCCGTCAGAAAAATCACCGGCACCAGGATGTGCTTGCGGCGCAACTGGCGCACGACCGTGATGCCGTCCTTGAGCGGCATGTTGATGTCCAACAGGAGCGCGTCGTAGCTGTTTGATTCGGCGAGCCAGATCACCTCGTCGCCATCAATGGCCACATCCACCGCGTAGCCCTCGGCCACGAGGCCAGTGCGAACGTGCTCCGCCACCTTGGGTTCATCTTCCGCCAACAGAATACGCATGGTTTTATTTCTGATTAAAACTCGGTTCAATTCAACATGAAAAGGTGGCGGTGTCAAACGCTCCTGATTAACACGGCTGAAATATTTAACGACACATCAGCCGGCCGATGCCCGTTTCCGGCCGGTGAACCACACGACCACGGCCATGACCGCGCAGCCCCAGGCGAACCAGTCGCCGTGCCGCTGATAAAATGTTGGCACCGGTTTTTCCGTGGTCGCGCGCAAGGGGATTTCCACCGTCAGCGCGCCAGCGGCGTATTCGCCGCCGGACGGGTCGCGCAAGATTTCCCGCAGCCGGCCATGCGCATCAATCCAGCCCGTCACGCCGTTGTTGGAGCAGCGCACCAGCGGCAGTCCGTTTTCCACCGCGCGGAAAACGGCGTTCGCCAGATGCTGCCGTTGCTCCGCGCTCTCGCCGAACCAGCCATCATTCGAGAGGTTCACCAAAAAATCCGGTTCGCCCGCCGCCGCCGTGCGCGCAGTTTTGGGAAACACGTCTTCAAAACAAATCAGCGGCGCGGCGGTGAAATTGTCGCCGGCGAAAACCACCGGCTGGTCGCCGGGCGTCCAGCCGCCCTGGATCGGCGTCAGGTATTTCAGAAACGGCAGCCAGCGCGCCAGCGGAACGTATTCGCCAAAAATCACCAGATTCTGCTTGTGATAGGCGCCGGCAAAGCGCCCGTCAGGGCCGACGAAAAACGCGGCGTTGAAATAATTCGTCACGTCCGGGTGGAACTCCGCGTCGTCGCCGTTGAAGAGGATCGCGACGTGATTCGACTGCGCGAACCGGCTGATGACGTCATAGACACCGTCAAACATTGGCACGGCGGATTCCGGCCAGACGAGCAAGTCCGGCCGGCTGGTCATGGCCGACCGCGAAACGGCCAGCAGTTCACCAAAACGCCTTTCGTCCTCATCCGGCGACCAGATGAGCGTCTGCGGCACGCTGGGCTGGATGAGCGTGACGCGCAAAGCTGCCGGACGCGCCGATATGCTGGCGGCTGGCCGCGAATCAAAATCAATTTTGAAAATGCCGCCGACAAACAGCAGCAGCACCGTGACGAGCGGCAAGACAATTTCCGCCTGCCAGACGTGGCGTTTGGCGGGATTGAGAAAAATCATTTCCGCCGCCGAATACAGCGCGAGCGACAGCCACACGACGAGAAATGACACGCCATAGACGCCCGTCACCGCCGCAATCTGGATGAGCGGGACAAGTTTGTATTGCGACGCGCCGAGGAAGCTCCACGGAAAACCGCTGAACAGCCAGCCGCGCAAAAATTCCAGCGCGACCCACGTCGCCGCGCCGGCCAGCGTCCACCGCACGCGGCTGATCCAATTTGAAATTTGAAATTTAAAATTTGAAATTAACCAGACCCACGCGCCAAAAAACAGCGCCACATACGCCGACAACGCCAGCCAGCCGAGAATGGGAAAGCCGGTCGCCGGCATCAGCAGCAGCCAGTAAAGCGACGCGAGCCAGAAGGTGATGCCGCCAACATAGCCGGCACGAAAGGCGTCCGCGCCGGATTTGCCGCGCGCGGCAAACAGCAGCAGCCCCGGCGCGACCCACGCGAAACCGGCGACGCTGGATTTTGGAAACGCGACGGCCAACAGCAGCCCGGCGACGATGGCGATGAGATAGCCGCTGCGCCAGAAAAGTTCCGTGCAAAAACTTTTCGCCACGGCCACGGCGGAGAAATCGTCGCAGAAGGTCGCGCCGACTTTCGTGCAGTTCGCCGCCTCGCGCAGGACGCGGCGGCTGGCGTTGACGACCACGGCCTCGCGCGCGCCGCGCCACACAGCGAAATCGGCGGTGGAATTGCCGGCGTAGTCAAAGCCGCGTTCACCAAATTTCTCCGTCAGCGCGCGGAGCTTGTTCTCGCTGCGGAGATTTATTTTGCCGTCGCTGGCCAGCACTTCGTCGAACAACCCAACATACGCGGCGACGGGCTGCGCCATCCTCAGGTCGGACGCGGTGGCGAGGATGATTTGGCGGCCGGATGATTTTTCCGCGCGCAGCCAGGTTAGAAATCTTTCGTTGTAAGGCAGCGTGGCGGGATCAATCTGGACGCGTTCGGCCAGTTTTTGTTTCAACAGGGCACGTCCGCGCGTCCACCAGAAAAGAATCTGGAAAATCGCCAGCGGATTGCCCCGCAGCAAACGCGACAGCGACTCCCACATCATATCGGTGCAGATGAGGGTGCCGTCGAGGTCAACCACGAGCGGGACGTTGGGAGTGTCGGCCATCTGGCGGTATGCTGGCGAAACCGGCCGCCGGTGACAAGATTTCACCGGCAGTTTTACCACCGGCGACCGGTTCGCTGCCGGCCTTTACCCGCGCCGGATGAATTGCAAAATGCCCTTAAGGCATCCGTCGCTCAATTGGTCGAGCGTATGCCTTCGGATTTAAAAAGGCCGCCGCTTCACTTCCACCAACACTGACCTGACCGTTTATTATGCCATTGGTGGCACGGCTATCAACGGGGAAGATTATGAGAAATTGCCAGGCTCCGTCGTTATTCCAGCAGGCATGAGCTGCGTGTTGATCTGCATCTATCCGCTCGACGCCAGCGATTCCAGCTACCGGTATTATGACAATGTGGTCTCGTCGCCAAGCAAAGACGGTTGCGATAATACTTACGGTCATTTTACATGCGCCATGCGCCAAACCGGTGGCGCACGACGAAGTTTCGCTGGTGTATACGGCGGCCGAAAAACGCGACAGGTGGCGCGGACTGCTTGACGTGCGAGGCGGCGTTGATTAAGTAAACAGCCCCTATGAGCAAAACCGAGACCCATCATTTTCAGGCGGAGATTCAGCAACTGCTGAATATCGTCATCCACTCGCTTTACACCGACAAAGAAATCTTCGTGCGCGAGCTGATCTCCAACGCCACCGACGCGTGCGAGAAGCTGCGTTTCACCCAGTCTTCCGGCACGCCGGTTTATCAATCGGAGATCGCGCCGGCCATCACCGTGACCACGGATGAAAAAGCGGGGACGATCACCATCACCGACACGGGCTGTGGCATGACGCACGGCGAACTGGTCGAAAATCTCGGCACCATCGCGCACTCGGGCACGAAGGCGTTCTTGAAACAGCTTGCCGAGGAGAAGAAGCCGGACGTCGGACTCATCGGCCAGTTCGGCGTGGGCTTTTATTCCGCGTTCATGGTCGCGAAGAAAGTTTCCGTCCTGAGCCGTTCGTTCGCGCCGGATGAAACCGGCTGGCAATGGACCAGCGAAGGCGGCGGCGGCTACGAACTCGCGCCGGCCGCGGATTTGCCGCGCGGCACCAAGATAACTTTGGAGTTGAAGGACGATGCGAAAGATTTTGCGAAGGAACACACGGTCGAAAGCATCATCCAGCGTTATTCCAGCTTCGTGCCGTTTCCCATCGAGCTGAACACCAAGCGGCTCAATACCGTGCAAGCCATCTGGGCGCGGAACAAAAACGAAATCAAGGAAGAAGAATACAACGAGTTTTACACCTTCGTCGGGCACGATCACGACCAGCCGCTATTCCGCCTGCACTTTTCCGCTGACGCGCCGCTCGCGATTCAAGCGCTGCTGTTCGTGCCGGCGCGCAACTTCGAAACGCTCGGCATGGGCCGCATTGATTCCGAAGTGAATCTGTATTGCCGCAAAATTTTGATTCAGGCGAAGGCGAAAGGCTTGTTTCCTGACTGGCTCCGCTTTCTCAAAGGCGTGGTGGACAGTGAGGATTTGCCGCTCAACATTTCGCGCGAGACGATGCAGGACACCACGCTCATGCAGAAGCTGAACAAGGTGCTGACGAGCCGGTTCCTGAAATTTCTCGACGAACAATCCGAGAAGGAAGCCGACGTTTACGAGAAATTTTATCACGAGTATCAGCGCTTCCTGAAGGAAGGCATCGTCACCGATTTCACGCACAAGGAGGCGCTCGGCAAATTACTGCGCTACGAATCATCGTCGCTCGACAAGGGCAAGCTCACGTCGCTCGCCGATTATGTGAAGCGCATGAACAGCGAGCAGAAGGATATTTACTGCCTGCTCGCCGCCAACCGCGAAGCCGCCGAGGCCAGTCCGTATTTCGAAGTGTTCAAGGAACGCAAGTTTGAGGTTTTGTTTCTCTACGACGCGTGGGACGAGTTCGTCATCGAGCATCTCCACACCTTCGACGGCAAGCCGCTCAAACTTGCGGAGAAGGCGGAGTTGAACATCAGCGCCAAGAAAGACAGCGCGTTATCGGAAGAAGCCTCCAAGTCGCTCGCGCAATGGCTTAAGGAAATCCTCGGCGACAAGGTCGGTGAAGTGCGCGCCTCGCAACGGCTCGTGGAAAGTCCCGCCGTCGTGGTGGACGCCGACAAATTCATGACCGCCAACATGCGGCGCATGATGAAGGCGATGAAGCAGGATGGCCCCGATCTGCCGCCGGCCAAGCAGGATCTCGAAATCAATCCCGCGCATCCCATCATGGCGCGACTTGACGCGATGCGGCAGAAGGACGCCGCCCTCGCCGGCAGCGTGGCCGAACAAATCCTCGATAACGCCCGCGTCGCCGCCGGCCTGCTGGAAGATCCGCGCGCGATGCTCACGCGTCTGAATTCGCTGCTCGAAAAGGTCCTGACGAAGGAGTAGTTGCGCTCCTGAAGTGGAGAACAACCTGGTTCATGGACAGCGGAGGCGTTCAGACCCCTCCTTTTTGAATTTGGGCATGTCCGGGTGGCTGCCCACAAGCATTGATTTTGACAGACCGCCGGCAAACTCGCTTCAACCTGAAACCCAAACTGGCAAGGCACAGTCTCGACACTACCTTGCAACGGTTTGGAAGTAGGGTAATACCCCATGGTTGAAGCTCGCCCGACAGGTTAATCTGGCAAAGAAAAGTGATGGTGGAGTCAACGCCATCAAAATGAAAAATATCAACTATGAATCTCTTATTCGCGCCGGTTCTGGCCAGCGCACTTTATATTGGCGGTGGTTCAGTCGGGCTACTGCTAGTCATCGTCGTGATAGTGCTGTTGCTCCGCCGATAATCCAGCCAGCTGAATGAGATGACGGCGTAAAGCCCCTGAAGAAGAATCAAAAGTTATGAAAGCTTTTTTTGCAAATGAAACGATCGCCAAGGGTGGAAAATCGGGAACCATTCAGACACCAAACGGTCTGCATAATGGCAACGGGCAGAAATTGCGGGGCGACAATCCGTCCTTAACGGGATTTAGTTGGTCGCCTCAATCGGGACGGAGTCCCGCGCGCGGCAATGATGAATCTGCGTTCATGATGTCTCAGCTAGGATGATGCGAATGGATGACCTCAATCGAAAGCTTCTTGAATAATTCAAAACCCTTTCTGACGAGCATTCGCAGCCCATGATAACCATGGAGAAATATCAGCCATTATCCAAAAAATGATATTGAGTTTGATCAAGTGACGTTGACGCTCACTACGCATGGCGAAGGAGGAATCATTGAAAAGGATTTCTCTCTTGCCCGGCAGTGCGATGAAGTCTTCTTAAAGTCATTTCCGTCACGATGAACATTGAATAGTCATTCTTCAATAGCATGCAAACACTGCCTTTGCGCTTTCACAACTGGATGGCCGGGTTGGCACGCCCGCGCGCTGGCACGAACGAGCCGCCATTGCGGGCGGATTTATTCAGCGTTGAACAACTCGCGCGCCACGCCAAGTCGCTCGCGGCCAATCATCAGGTGGTCACCGGGCTGGGCGCGAACCACCTGCTGTCGCGGCTGGGGCAAAACGAGGACATCCTCCGAACCTTCAATCGCGCCACCCTCCTTGTAAAACCCGGCCGCCGCATCACCCCCGCTGCGGAATGGCTGCTCGATAATTTTTACCTGATCGAAGAGCAGATCCAGATGGCCAAACGCCATCTGCCGCGCGGTTACAGCCGGGAACTGCCCCGCCTCTTGAACGGCGCCGGCGCCGGGCTGCCGCGCGTTTATGACATCGTGCTGGAATTGATCTCGCACGTGGACGCACAAATTGATGCGGAACCGCTCACCGCCTTTGTCGCCGCGTATCAAACGGTGCATTCCCTGAAACTCGGCGAGCTGTGGGCCATTCCCATCATGCTGCGCCTGGGCTTGATTGAAAATCTCCAGCGCGTCACCACGCGGCTCACCATCGCCCGGACGGATCGCGACCTGGCGGATTCGTGGGTGAACCGCTTGCAGGAAATGGCGGAGCAAGATCCGTCGCACCTCGTCATCGTCGTGGCGGACATGGCGAAGTCCGACCTGCCGTTATCCAGCTCCTTCGTGGCGGAATTTTGCCAGCGGCTGTCGCGGCAAAGCCCGGTGCTGCACCTCGCACGCGGCTGGCTTGAACAGCGGTTGGGCCAACTCGGTCTGTCCATCGAACAGCTCGTCCAGTTGGAAAGCCAGAACCAGGCCGCCGATCAGGTTTCCGTCAGCCACAGCATCACCAGCCTGCGTTTCTTGAGCGCCATGGATTGGAAGGAGTTCGTGGAAAACCTGAGCCAAGTCGAATTGATTTTACGCGGCGATCCCGCCGGGGTTTACCAAGCGATGGATTTTGCGACCCGCGATCGCTACCGCCACGCGGTCGAGTTTCTGGCCCGGCAAAGCAAGCTTTCGGAAGCGGACATCGCGCAGCGCGCCGTTCAACTGGCCGCCGACCGGATGCGCCAAAATGGCGACAACGATCGCGCCGGTCACGTTGGTTTTTATCTGATCGACCAAGGCCGGGCCGGACTCGCGCGGCTGGCCAAAGTCCGCTGGCCGTGGCAGACCACGATCGAGCGCAGCATCCATCGCTTCCCACTGGCATTTTACGCCGGCGGAATCGGCTTGCTGACCCTGCTGGCCACGCTCGGATTTGTGCGGCAGGCGCTGATGCTGGATGTGCAGGGCTGGAAAATGATTTTCTTCACGCTGGCTTTTCTGCTGTGCGCCAGCCAATTGGCCGTGGCGCTGATGAACTGGCTGTCCACCTTGCTGGTGAATCCCTGCCTGCTTCCGCGCTTGGATTTTTCCGCCGGCATTCCGGCGGATTGCCGCACGATGGTCGTCGTGCCCACGATGCTCACGAGCGTGGCGGGCGTGGATCGCCTGATCGAGACCCTGGAGATTCATCACCTCGCGAACCGGGACGAGCATCTGCACTTCGGCTTGCTGACGGATTTCCGCGACGCGCCGGCCGAAGCGCAGCCGGGCGACGGGGCATTGATTCAGCGCGCGCGGGCCGGCATTGAGTCGTTGAACAACAAATATTCCTCCGCCGACCGAAAATTTTTTTTCCTGTTTCATCGGCCGCGCCGGTGGAACGCCGGCGAAAACCTGTGGATGGGCTTCGAACGCAAGCGCGGAAAGCTCATGGAATTCAACGCGCTCCTGCGCGGTGGTGCGCAGGGATGTTTTTCCGAAATCGCCGGCGAGACGGCCATCCTGCCGGAAATCAAATTTGTCATCACGCTCGACACCGACACGCAGTTGCCGCGCGAGGCCGCCCGTCAACTGGTCGGCACGATGGCGCACCCATTAAACCGTCCCGTGTTCGACACCGCGCGCGGAACCGTCCGCGAAGGCTACAGCATTCTCCAGCCGCGCGTCGGCGTGAGCCTGCCGAGCGCCCGGCGGTCGTGGTTTGTGCGGTTGTTTGCCGGCGACGCGGGCATTGATCCTTACACGCGGGAAGTGTCCGACGTTTATCAGGACGTGTTTCACGAAGGCTCGTTCATCGGCAAAGGCATTTATGATGTGGACGCCTTCGAACGCGCCATGGCCGGACGCTTTCCAGAGAACACCATTCTCAGCCACGACTTGCTGGAAGCCTGCCACGCGCGCTCCGCGCTGGTCTGCGACGTGGAGTTTTACGAGGAGTTTCCCTCGCGCTACAACGTGGACATGAATCGCCGTTACCGCTGGATTCGCGGCGACTGGCAGATCACGCAATGGCTTCTGCCGCGCGTGCCCGGTTCGGACGCGAGGCGCATCGCCAATCCGCTCTCGGTGCTGTCGCAATGGAAAATATTTGACAACCTCCGGCGCAGCCTAGTCCCGGTCGCGCTATTGCTGTTGTTGCTCGGCGGCTGGCTGTTTGAACCAGGGCTCGGCGGCCTCGGCTTGCTGGTGGTGCTCGGCATCATCGCGCTGCCGGGCCTGCTGGCGGCATTGGTCAGCGCCGGGCGCAAGCCACAGGATTTGCCCTGGAAAATGCATCTGCACGGCGTCGCCGTGACCGGCAGCCGGCAGCTCGGTCAGATTTTTCTCACGCTCGCGTTTCTAGCCTACGACGCGTTCATCAGCCTGGACGCCATCGGCAGAACCCTCGTGCGGCTGCTCGTGACTCGCAAACGGCTGCTCGAATGGCAAACGTCGAGTGACTCCGAACGCACCGCACGCTCCGACCTCGCCGATTTTTATGCGACCATGTGGTTCGCGCCAGGCCTTGCGCTGGCTGCCGGACTTTTTCTCGTATTCCAGCAACCGGCGCAACTCGCATTTGCGATGCCGCTCCTGTTGGTCTGGCTGGCCGCGCCGTGGATCGCGTGGTGGATCAGCCAGCCCATTGAATCCGTCACGCCGGATCTGACGGCCGAGCAACTGACTTTTCTGCGCCGCACCGCGCGGCTGACCTGGCATTTTTTCGACACGTTTGTCAGCGCGGTGGAGAACTGGCTGCCGCCGGATAATTTTCAGGAAATTCCCGCCCCGACCATTGCCACGCGCACCTCGCCCACAAACATGGGCCTCGCGCTGCTCGCCAATCTGGCCGCGCGTGATTTCGGCTATCTTACGGCGGGCGGCTTGATTGAGCGCACGCAAGCCACGCTTACCACGATGCAGCGGCTCGACCGGCATCGCGGCCATTTTTATAACTGGTATGAGACGCGCACGCTCAAACCGCTGCTTCCGCTTTACATTTCCAGCGTGGACAGCGGCAATCTCGCCGGCCATCTGCTGACGCTGGCCGCCGGTTTGCGGGAACAGGCTAATGAGAAGATTTTCAATCCTCAGATTTTTGCCGGCCTGCGCGACACGGTAAAAATTCTGCAAGACTTGCTACCTGAAAACAAATCGCTTGCGAACCTCGACACGGAACTGGCTCCAGCGCCGGCGAGTCTGCGCGCCGCGTTTGCCTTGTTGGAAAACGCCACGAACCAGGCAGCCCAGATCGCGACGGCGCTGGCAAACGAAGAGAAAGAAACCAGCCGCTGGGCGGAAATCTTGAAACGCGATTGCGCGGCGCATTTGGAAGAATTGCGTTTCCTCGCACCCTGGCTGGCGTTGCCAGCTTCCAACCAATTGGAAGCGAAGTTCGTTCAACTCGACCAAGCGCGCACGTTGCGTGAAGTCTCGAAATTGGATCAATCGCCCGATTCGTTGGCCGCTGTCACCAACGATTTCGCGCACTGCCTGCATGAAGCGAGTGATCATGCCCGCCAGCGCATGCTCGCGCTCGAAGCCCTAGCGAAGCAATGCGACGAACTCGCCGCGATGGATTTTGCATTTTTGTTCAACGTCGCGCGGGATCTATTTGCCACCGGATTCAATGTCACCGAACGCCGGTTCGACACCGGCTTTTACGATCTGCTGGCCTCGGAGGCGCGTTTGTGCAGCTACGTCGCCATCGCGTTGGGACAAGTGCCGCAAGATCATTGGTTCTCGATGGGCCGGCTGCTCGTCGCGTCGCACGGCGATCCAATCCTCATTTCGTGGAGCGGCTCGATGTTTGAATATCTGATGCCGCTGCTGGTCATGCCAAATTATGAAAACACGTTGCTCGATCACACCTGCCGCGCGGCGGTGCAACAGCAAATTGAGTATGGCAAATTGCGCGGCGTGCCATGGGGGATTTCCGAATCCGGCTACAACCGGACCGATGTGCAATTCAATTATCAATACCGCGCCTTCGGCGTGCCCGGCCTCGGCTTAAAACGCGGACTGGCTGAAGATTTGGTGATCGCGCCTTACGCGACGGCGATGGCGCTGATGGTGGCGCCGGTGGCGGCGTGCGAAAATCTTCAGCGGCTCGCGGACGACGGACGGGCCGGCGCTTACGGTTTTCACGAAGCGGTGGATTACACGCCGGCCCGCCTGCCGCCGGACGAGACCAGCGCCACGATCAAATCCTTCATGGCGCATCATCAAGGCATGAGCCTGCTCGCCCTGGTGAATTTATTTCATGACTGTTCGATGCAACGGCGTTTCATGGCCTGCCCGCTGCTCAAGGCGGCGGACCTGCTGTTGCAGGAACGTGTGCCCAAGGCCGCCGCGAGCGTGTTCATCGAGGATTTGAAACTGGAAGAATCGCGCAGGCCTTCCGGTGAAGGCGAGAGCGTGATGCGCGTATTCACCAATCCCACCACGCCGGCACCGGAAGTTCATCTGCTGTCCAACGGCCGTTATCATGTCGTCATCAGCAGCGCGGGTGGCGGCTACAGTCGCTGGCGCGAACTCGCGGTCACCCGCTGGCGCGAAGACGCCACGCGCGACTGCTGGGGGATGTTTGTCTATCTGCGCGACCTCGGCACCGGCGAATTTTGGTCCACCGCCTATCAACCAACCTTGAAGATGACGAAAGGCTACGAAGCCATTTTCACGCAGGCCCGCGCGGAATTTCGCCATCGCCATGCCGGCATTGATGTCCATACCGAGATCAGCGTCTCGCCGGAAGACGACGTGGAGCTGCGGCGCATCACCCTCACCAACCGCTCGCCGGTGACGCGGCAGCTTGAACTCACCAGCTATGCGGAAGTGGTGCTCGCCGTGCAGGACGCCGACACGGCGCATCCGGCGTTCAGCAATCTGTTTGTGCAGACGGAATTCGCGCCCAAAACTTCTGCCATACTCTGCACCCGCCGTGCGCGTTCCCAAGAAGAAAAACCACCGTGGCTGCTCCACCTCATGCAAGCCCAGGGCGAGGGTCAGGGCGAAATTTCCTGCGAAACCGATCGTTCGCGCTTTGTTGGCCGTGGCGGCAGCCTCGCGAATCCGGCGGCGATGCAAAACCTTTCGCCATTGTCCAACACTGTCGGTTCGGTGCTCGATCCCATCATGTCGCTGCGGCGCACGGTCACGTTGCCGCCGTTTGGCACGGCCATCATTGATCTGGTGGTTGGCGTCACCGAGAGCCGGGAAACCGCGCTCGCGCAGGTGGAAAAATACCAAAGCTCGCGCATGACCGACCGCGTCTTCGATCTCGCATGGACGCACAGTCAGGTCACTTTGCATCAGCTCGACGTGACCGAAGCGGAAGCGCAAATCTACGGTCGTTTGGCCAGTGCCCTGATCTATGCCGACCCCGCGCGCCGCGCCAACCAAGGCGTGCTGCTCAACAACCGGCGCGGGCAAAATGGCCTTTGGAGCTACGGCATCTCCGGCGATTCGCCCATCGTCCTGCTGCGCATCAGCGACACGGATAAAATCGAAATTGTCCGGCAACTGATCCAGGCGCATTCCTACTGGCGCACGAAAGGGCTGACCGTTGACCTCGTCATCGTGAACGAGGACGTTTCGGTCTATCGCCAGTCGTTGCAGGATCAGATCACCACGCTGATTTCGTCAGGCATCGAGGCGCAAATGCTCGACAAGCCCGGCGGCATCTTTGTCCGGCGGCTCGAACAAATCCCCAACGACGACCGCATTCTGTTGCAGGCCGCGGCGCGCGTCGTGCTTGACGATGAAAAAGGCTCGCTGGCGGAACAGCTTGAACACCGCAGCATTTTGGAGCCTTTGGTGCCGCCGCTGCGCACCAGCCGTTTCCGCGCACCGGATTTTCTTGCGCCATTGCCGCCGCGCGACTTGATTTTTCACAACGGCCTCGGCGGCTTCACGCGCGATGGTCACGAATATGTCATCACCCTGCAACCCGGCCAGATAACGCCCGCGCCGTGGGTCAATGTGCTGGCCAATCCGTTTTTCGGCACGGTCATTTCTGAAAGCGGCGCGGCTTACACGTGGGTGGAAAATTCCCACGAATTTCGTCTGACGCCGTGGAGCGACGATCCGGTGCAGGACACCACCGGCGAAGCGTTTTATATTCGCGACGAGCAGACCGGACAATTTTGGTCGCCCACGCCGGCGCCCGCGCGCGGCGCGACGCCTTATGTCATCCGCCACGGCTTCGGCTACACCGTGTTTGAGCACACCGAATTCGGCATCGCCTCCGAGCTGTGGGTCTATGTGGCGATGGATGCGCCGGTGAAATTTTCCGTGTTGAAACTGCGCAACGTCTCCGGCCGGCCGCGCCGCCTGTCCGCCACCGGCTACATGGAATGGGTGCTGGGCGACTTGCGTCCCAAGAGCTTCCTGCACGTGCAAACCGAAGTGGACCTCAAGACCGGCGCGTTGCTCGCGCGCAATTATTACAACACCGAATTCCCCGACCGCACCGTTTTCTTCGACGTGAACGACGCCACGCGCACACTCACCGGCGACCGGAAAGAATTCATCGGGCGAAATGGAAGCCTATCTCAACCGGCAGCAATGAAGCGTCAGCGTTTGTCCGGCAAAGTGGGCGCGGGCCTGGACCCGTGCGGCGCGGTGCAGGTCAGTTTTAATTTGTCGGATGGCGAGGAACGCGAAACCAGTTTTCGCCTCGGCGTGGGCCGCAGCGCGGCGGACGTGCAGATTCTCATCCGACGATTTCGTCGCGCGGATGCCAGCCGCGCCGCGCTCGAAGGCGTCTGGGCTTATTGGAACCGCACCCTCGGCGCGGTGAACGTGGACACGCCCGATCCCGCCGTCAATGTGCTGGCGAACGGCTGGCTGCTCTATCAAACCTTGAGCTGCCGCCTCTGGGGGCGCACCGGCTTCTATCAATCCGGCGGGGCCTATGGTTTTCGCGACCAGTTGCAGGATGTCATGGCGCTGGTCCATGCCGAGCCGGCGCTGACCCGCGAGCATCTGCTCCGCGCCGCCGCGCACCAGTTCCGCGAAGGCGATGTCCAGCATTGGTGGCATCCGCCCTCCGGCCGCGGCGTGCGCACCCATTTTTCCGACGACTTTCTCTGGCTGCCCTTTGTGACCTGCCGCTACGTTGCGTGCGTCGCGGACACCGGCGTGCTGGATGAAAAAATTTCCTTCCTCGAAGCGCGGCCGGTTAAGCCGGACGAGGAGTCTTACTATGATTTACCGAACAAGTCCGAAGAGACGGCCACGCTCTACCAACATTGTGTGCGCGCCATCGAGCGCGGTTTAAAATTTGGCGAACACGGCCTGCCGCTGATGGGCTGCGGCGATTGGAACGACGGCATGAACCTCGTCGGCAAGGGCGGTCGCGGCGAAAGTGTCTGGCTCGCCTTCTTTCTCTTCGACGTGCTCACGCAATTTGCCGAACTGGCGCGCTCGCGCAATGACACCACCTTCGCCGACCGCTGCGAAACGCAGGCGGAATTGCTGCAAAAGAATATTGAGCTGCACGCGTGGGACGGCGGCTGGTATCGCCGCGCCTATTTCGACAACGGCGAACCGCTTGGCTCCGCCACCAATCCCGAATGCCAGATTGATTCCCTGCCGCAAAGCTGGTCGGTGATCAGCGGTGCCGGCGAACCGCAGCGTTCCCGCCAAGCAATGACCGCCGTGGACCAGCGCCTCATTCGCCGCCAGGATCAATTAATCCAGCTCTTCGATCCGCCGTTCGATAAATCATCGCTCAACCCCGGCTACATCAAAGGTTACATTCCCGGCGTGCGTGAAAACGGCGGCCAATACACCCACGGCGCGCTCTGGACCACCATGGCCTTTGCGCTCATGGGCGACCACGACCGCGCATGGGAACTCTTCGCGCTGCTCAATCCCATTCATCACGGGGCGACACCCGAACAGATCGCCACCTATAAAGTCGAGCCTTACGTCGTCGCCGCCGATGTCTATGCCGTCGCGCCGCACATCGGCCGGGGCGGCTGGACGTGGTATACAGGTTCCGCCGGCTGGATGTATCGGTTGCTGATTGAAACCCTGCTCGGCGTGAACCTGGAAGGTGATCATTTGCGGCTAACTCCTCGTCTGCCGAAAAGCTGGACGACTTATAAAATCCATTACCGCTACCGGCAAACCGTTTATCACATCACCATCACCCGGCTGGAGGCCGGGGCCACCGAGGCGGACCAACTTCTGCTCGATGGCGAAGCTCTGGCTGCGAAAACCGTGCCCTTGGTGGATGACCGCCGTGAACATTTTGTTGAATTGAAATTTAACCGCCGGTGAGATTTACAACTTGCAGCTAGGTGAGGTTCTTTCAGCTCTAATGTTAAGGTTGGCGTTCTAAATTTCAGGTTGGGTAATAACCCATGACACCACTTCGCTGGCGGAGGCAATGTGGCAACGGGCAATTGAAAAATCTTCCAAAATGAATGAGTCAACCGCCCAATAAACCATCAACCAAAAAACAAATAATACGATGACTCGTCCAAGTTCTATCTGGACGACATCCGGTTTGAATAGTCAGGAACCGGCGGTGGCAGAAGCTCCAAGCTGGCAGAGTTGCAGGCAGATGTTCTGAAATAAATTTTTAGACCTTCTTCACCTCGCCACGATTCGCGATTTCACCCTGGAAGCATTGGATGGAATGCAGTATCACCTCGGTGGCGGTCTTGAGGCGGAGCTTTTGCTTGATGCGGTTGCGGAAGGAGTTGACGGTGGGGATGGCCACCTCCAGTTCTTGCGCGATCAGCCGGACGCCCTTGCCCTGCCCCAACATGCGGAAGACCTGCAACTCACGGTCACTGAGAATCTCCACCATCGAGGCCGGCGGATCGCCCTGACCATGCATGACCTTGGCAATGATGGCCGAGGACATCTTTTCGCTGAGATACATTTCGCCCCCCAGCACCTTGCGGATGGCATTGCGGACCGTCTTGCCAGTCTCTTGTTTCATGACATAGCCCATTGCCCCGGCGCGGAGCGAACGCTCGGCGTATAACGACTCGCCATGCATTGAAATCACCAGCACGGGCAGGTCGTCGTAGGCATTCTTGATGACCTTGATCAGATCCAGACCGCTGGTGCCGCTCAAAGAAATTTCCATCAGCACCAGGTCGGGCTTCAGGTTAGGAATGACCCGCAACGCCTCGGCGGCGGCGACCTCGCCGCAAACCACCAGGTCAGGTTCATGGCTGACCATCTGGCTCAGGCCTTCCCGAAACAAAGGATGGTCGTCAACAATCAGCAAACGGATCTTCGCGGTGGGCTGCTCGCTCATAAAGCCAGTATGTGTAAAAATAAATGAACATCAAATTGAAAGTTGCGGCCCGCGCGGCGGATGGATGGAGGATGAGGGCGGTTGACAAAACAAATA